>JGI24891J29808_1000064_pt1 | contig 145882 bp, 129 predicted proteins | sample FreactcultuFSWF8_FD_29808 | JGI IMG/M metagenome (IMG submission 29808) | reverse complement strand
CCGAAGGCGGGGCTCGAACCCGCGACCTTGAGGTTGTACTTTATCAATTGATAAGAGCCACACGCTCTACCGATTGAGCTACCCCGGCAGGTCTGATGATCTAGTTCACTGTGTGAACTGGCTGCTGACTGATGGAAGCTAGTTTCGGCTCGTGGGTATATGTACTCTCAACACATCGTGGTTGACGCTCTTGCTATGACTGTCGACAACTCTAGAAAGATTGAAGACGCACATGTCTCTCGAGACTTTTACTGACATCTCTGGAGGGAAGTCTGTACTTGATCGTGTCTCTCGGCGTACTGTAAGCAATTCACTAACACTATGTCCTTTGACCACTGCGTGCATCTTTTTGCAACCACATCAAGCCTGGAGCTTTCATCCAAACACAATTCTAACATGACAATGTCCTTCTGACACTCCAAAGACACTAAGAGATCACCCTTCCATAGCATTATCATGCTTTGACCGCTCCTCAAGCTCAGACAGCCTTCATTGATCTGTTTCCCTCATGCAGAGGAAATTTCCACTCTGAGCAGGGTGTCACCAGCAGCCAGATTCGCAGTCCAACACACCAAGAATCAGAGATACTGCTACTCAATCAAGACTGCACAAGTCCGGGGCCACTTGAGAGTCCCAGATGATCACGTACTCCATGCGAAGCACTGGCTGTGGCGGATGGGAAACAACATCAATATGAAATGGAACTTGATCGAATTCAGGGGTTTTGCTTTGACGACCAAGTCGTTTTTGACGACGGACATCACCTTCGAATGGAGGATGTAGCAAAGAGAACGTGGGTCCGCACAGCTGGGTAGTACTGCAGGTCTATGTTGATATTAGGTTATCGCTGACCATTTCAGAGTCAGAGAGTCAGAGAACAGACTATTTGGCAAATTCGGTCTGTCTTCGACAAAGATTTTATCCTTCAGCATACAACAAAGCATGTACAAAGAGCACCTGGAGAGTTTGACACTACTGCAGGAGCTAGGCTACTACAAGTCATTAGCAGAATATTTAAGATCGCACGATGGTGGTATGGTTGGATTATGTATACATTATGAGCAAGAAGCAAGTACAAAAGCAATTTCGTATCAGTCGTGAGACGCATCTTTGTCTACTGTGTCACCTCAGTCCAAGGGAAATATTTTCCACGTTCCCTTATCTCAGCAACTTCTCCACATCACCTAGTCTTGATGTCTTGTTACGACCTCTCTTGCTGTCCTTCTCCTGGAAGGCCATCATCATGAGCTTACGTTTCTCCGCTTGGATATCAAGAGTACGCTCTTCGATACTGCCTTCCATGACAAGACGGAAGACACTGGTCTTTTTCTTCTGTCCTAGACGGTGTACACGATCAACAGCCTGATCTTCGATAGCAGGAGCCCACCAGCTGTCAGATAAGATGACCTGGTTGGCGGCAACGAGGTTCAACCCAACGCTGCACACACCCAGACTGGCCAACATGATTGTACAGTCAGGGTCTTCCTCGAGTGCGTGCAATGCTTTGTCACGAAGTCCGGCTGACATGGTACCATCAAGGCGGCAGTATTTGAAGCCCTCGCGATCCAGTCTAGCTTGGACAATGTCAAGGAACTTGGTCTATCAGAATTCCCATTAGCAGATGCGCAATTTCGACATTCTCAGAACGACATACCCATTGAGAAAAGACGACAGTCTTGTTGCTTGTACCCTTGGAGGCCTTGAGGATGTCGATGAGCGCTTCAAGCTTTGTGCTGCTAGCATCAAAGTCGATTGACTCATCCTTGGCCTCATCACCAAAGTCATTGGTTGGTTGCACAAGGATTGAGTTGTCCTTGAGCTCTGCACGACACATTGGACACTTCTTTTGTGTCTCAATGACACGCTCAATACACTCCCTACCGAACACATGAGCGCAAGGAGTGATGACAGGACTGTGTAGATCATCAAGGCAGATCGGACATTCTTCCTGCGATTGAATGCTCAATGATAGCACATCTTGCAGAGCCTTGAGATTTTCCGGAGTCAATTCGACAACCTTCTGCTTCTGGATCTGCTCCATGAGATTGGTTACACGCTCAGAACACATCTGCCAATGGTTGCAGACTTGACGGAGACGAAGAAGAATCTGGGAAGGCGCGTTAGTGGATATTCGACGGTTGCAGGTGAAACACAACAACATACCTCCAACAGATAGCGATATGTTTCTGACGCCTTTTGACCCTCGACCTTGCGGTAGGACGACAAGGTACCCTGAGCTTCTTGGAACAACGCCATATATCTCTCCTTTTCCTTGTCTGCAAACTGAATACGATGAACGAACTCCGACAGTTCAGGCAGCTTGAGATCAATAAACTTCATCTCCTTGCGACGGCGCAAGCAGAATGCTGACATGATTGCCTGGAGAAGTGCCGTCGCACTCGAATCATTCGCCTTGATTGGACGAACAAGCACACTGTTGAACACTTCCAGCTTCTCCATGCCTCCAGTAATTCCAATAAAGCGGAGCAAGGAGTACAGGTCCTTGAGTGAGTTAATGATAGGCGTACCGGTCAACACCCAGCGTGAGCGCGCTATTACCGCAGTGACAGCACTGGCACCTTTGCTGCTTGGGTTGCGAATGTTGTGCCCTTCATCGAGAATGACACGTCTCCAGCGGACGGAATACAAGCCTTTGGACTTGGGTGGCTGTCCGCCTGAGGCCCAGTCACTTGCAAGAGTCTGGTAGGTGGTAATGACGACATCGTACTGAGAAAAGTCTTCAGGACTCATCGATTTCTTTCCTGCTCCGTGGTAGGTGTATACGCGTAATGGCTGGTCCTTGCGTACATGCCTTGCAATCTGGTGTTGGTCACTTGTTAGCGTTCAGCATCCGTAAACAGTCTACAAGTAACTCACCTGATCGCTCCAGTTTGACATGACCGACAAAGGTGCAACAATCAAGGTAGCACTGAGTTCGCCTTGCTGACTCGGCGTAAAGTCTTCGAGATCTGACACCAAGAGTGAGATCATCTCCAGCGTCTTACCAAGACCCATGTCATCAGCAAGGATACCACCACTGGCAAGAACAGGCTCTTTGTCCTTGATGGAGAAGTTCGTTGCAATGTTTGTGAACGCGTTAGGGTAGCGCTCATGTCTACGCCAGAGTTGTACAAACTCCTTGGAGCCCTTGGCAGGAACCTTGGGGTTCTCCTTGTCAAGCATCCATGCAAGTGCTTGTAGCTGGTATGGAAGCATATTTGTAGCAAGACGTACAGGTTGCTTGGCTTTGGGCATGGCTGCAAGGTCATCTTCGGATGTACCGAATTGTTCAGCGGCACGGCTGACATCTCTTGGGTTGAAGCGTTCACTACCACTGATGATGTCTTGCATTGTCTGCTCCTGCGAGCTAGCACTAAGACCAGGTGCTTGGGACGCTTTGAATTGAGAGTTGACGGCAATCTTTCTTTCGGCCGTTTGCTGCATCTTCTTCTGGTCGCGCTCGAACCTACTAATGTCCTGAGTGGGTAACCTGTCAACCATCATGCGTTCGCGTACTTCTTCGCTCAAAGGTGAGCTCAAAGGAGGTCCGAAGAGGTTCATTGTGATGGGACAGTCATATTGACCGATTTCTCCAGAAAGCGATCCTTCCAGGAGAAGCCAGCCATTGTCGATGTACTTTGCGAGTTTGGCTGCCATGTTTCTGAAAATGACTGTTCAGTATACTGTTCGGAGATCTTGGTAGTATTTTCGCGGTCTGCTGCTTACCGTCCAATGTGACCGATTTGCTCATTCATCATGTTATCAATTCGTACTTGGAGAGATTAGTATACGACCTGCAATAAGTTGTACCTTGATGACTTACTGGCATTGGGATCATACGGGTTGCTTGGTTCTCGCTTGATGGTAATTCTCTCTCCGACGGTCGCAAAACCTGTGTAGAATCGAACACCAACGATTTTGGTGTCCACAGAACCATATTTCTGGTATTGTTCGTGAGCTGCAGGAACGTTCTGGGAAGATGCTACGTTCTCGAAGATGTCATTGTCTTCTTCTTGAAGCCAAGCATCGCGTTCAGCCTGGCTGTGCTGAGTTGGTGGAGTCCACGGTGGAACATAAGCTGAGCGATTTCCTTGCGAAGGGCTGGGTTGAGTCCATGAAGGGGTCCGACCATACTGTCTGCTTCTAGCAGCAGAAGAACTTGGGCCGGCCGAGCTCTGTGAATGTGTAGGTGTTCGCGTAGAAGAAGTGCGCGGCGTCTTCGGAGCCGGACGCGTCTCGGCGCTGTCGCCGGTGAGGTCAATCACGTCGCTAGAACGTTTAAGCTTAGAGGCATCAGAAGGTTGCCCTTGCTTTCCACCGTTAGGCGCCATCCAAGGAATTGATCTAGGCATCTTGCACAATTCCTTGTACGCAGGTTGCGCTGATTGTCGAACGCGATGGGACAAAAGTTGGTGTCGCGCGGAGGGCGGGCCCGAGAGCTTCACAATTGTTGAAGCCAAGAAGCACACCCAGATTCGAGGATACCCCGCACTAGTCTGTATAAGGAAAGAAGGCTGTGTGAGTAGCACGATGGAACATTATTGGTAATTCTGATCAACTCTCTATATACATGCATATGCCGTGCAAAGATCAAGCCGCACCCCTGGTGGTTGGTATCATTCGAGAAAAGAAAGGAAGAAAAAAGGAAAGGTCGTGATGTCAAATCAGTACTGAGCCCGCGGTGGCCAGCCCACACTCCGAACTCCGTCCAAACTCCCGCTTTTAGTGAAAAATAACGCTTATGTTCAAACGCCTTGCACAGATGCAGCAGCAATCAAACCCATCAAAGCCGAGCTGTGAGTTGAGGCATCGGCCTTATCGAATGGTCCTGACCATTTGAGTCCGAGACGATTCTGCGAGTCGCGGTCGTTCTTCCAGATGCTTTGGGCATTGATCTCGAGGAACTGCTTCAGGCCATGGTCTGAAGTGGCAGTGTACAGCTGCGAGATTTGTTGCATGAATATGCCCTTGAACTGCGATACATCGCCTCCACATCCTTTCTCGCAAGTTTCGTGCAAGATACCGTTGCTGTCGGTGAGTTGATAGATGGCAGCATACGCTATATCTTTGGCGGTGTGAATGTATGAATCGTCGAAGCTTGCTTTGGAAAGCTCAACGAGTCCTCCGAGAATGACACCTTGATTATAGGACCAGACAGTGTAACCGTTGTTCTTGCAAGAGCCGTCCAGTCCGTCGTTGATGGTCTTGTTCTCATTGATCATTCCAGACTGCTCGAACCATTTCCATTCCTTGACCGCCCAGTTGAGATACTTGATATCCCACGTCCGACGGGCAAGGTGAGCAGCGACGCTCAAGAACAGCTCGTTGGCTATGGCGTTGACGTATGTCTTGTCCTTGTCCCACCAGATTCCGCCATTGCACTTTGTTGTCCAACCTTTGGCCATGTCGTCGAAGAGCTGTTCTGCAGCGTCGAGGTAGAGTTGGTTATGTGTCAAGTCGTATGCTTTGATCCATAGCAAAGCCCACCAGCCTTCGTCGTCGTAGAAGTCACTTTTCGTTGTCATGACATCCTTGTTGATCTCAAAAGTGTTGTGGAGTGTGTCAAGGAAGTCGGATTTTGGGTCGACCGCTTGCATCTCGGCAAGAGCAGTAAGACACTCAGCACTGTTCCACCAGCCTGTGCCATTGAACACTCCGGTATCCTGGTTGTACCAGTGCATCAAAGCATCGGAGCCGGACTTTGCGTGAGAGAGATAGTCGTAAGCATGAGTGCCTTGGGAGAAGAGAGCGGTGCCGAAGAGCGGTAAAAAGTAATTGGACAGCCGGACCATGATTGAATTTGTAGTATTTTGTGTTGAGATACAGAGACAATGGAGAGCGAGTGTTTGAGGAGGTTAAGTATGCGCCTGGGAAGATTCTTATAGCTTGTTTCGAGGGAATCGAAGGAGTGACATAGCTGTGTGGTCCGGCCCAGCCACACTATTCTGGTCAGTTTGACGATCAACACAATGGCGGTCGACCAAAAATAAAGAAGCTATAGCAACATTAGGCGGTGCTTCACACAGATAGTTCGCCTTGGCTGTTACAGCATACCTGATTCTGAAGTGGTTCGCGCAGGTGAGACGGTGACAGCCGACTAGCAAGATTCGAAGGACAAGGCATGGCTTAGGCTGTTCCAGGCGACTTTCCGACTCAACGTACTTGCTGGCCGTCACTTAAAATCAGTCCACCGATAGTCGAACATCGTATTTTTCTGTACTGCAAGTCTGCAACAGACCTTGTGATGGTTCCAAGTGGCTTGGTTGATGCATTTCTGACCCACATGGTATGCTGTGTCTCCATGATTCAGTCCCTCGAATGCTTTGACTCGATTTCTGCTACGACGTGCCCACTGCCGAAAGGACCGGTAGATCATCCAAAACCATGGAGGGCGACCCTCAGCGGGACAGCCAAATTCGAAGCGACGGAGAGCGGAGAGCAGAGTCAGTGCACTCGTTGTCCGAATGCGTCCAAGGCAGTCCTATTGCAATCCCGGCACACAGATCCGTTGTCGCAAAAGGCGCGATGTTGCCATCGCCTGTTTTTTGAAACACGCAAAAGAGACAAGGCGATAGTGAGATGCGATGCGATAAGATGTTCTGATGGCAGTGCTCAGCAGCTTACTATCACCGCAGCGCGTCATGAGGTTGGGCCATTGCGTGTGCGACGTAGATCAATTTCAGATCGTGCTCCTGCTAGATTTGTGATGTCAATCGGTTCATGTGGAAAGCACCATGGGTATGTTCACAGAAACCGCACGTCGAGCAAGCATTTTGTGTCTTTTAAAAATAGGTCGGCTTCAAAGTGGCTCGGGCGAGTTTTGGTTCAGGAGAAATATTGGAGAGCAAGATGAAACCGCCAAGTCCTTGGATGCTTGAAGGTGAGGCTCTTCAACCCGGCAGGATCTCGGAAACAACCGCAGCTCTGCCTCAACTCTTCTGCGATGTCTGAATATCGTCTTTATGAACAGCAGTCAGATGTAGCCTCGACTGTATGCATGATCCTGCAACAATGCAGTGATACACATTACCCAACCGCATGGTGGCATCGGACAATGGCAGAAGCATGTGGACTTACCAGGTACTTTACTGGCTTCCTGCATTCTGCACGACTTGCACGAGGAACAGTCCGATCACCGAGTACTGGGAATTCAAAGTTACCTGACTTTTTGCTTATTGTGTGTAACATGGTCAGGCTGTCGTGCTATCTGTAGAATCCCAAAATCTCTTGCAACTTCTATCCGGGTTGTGCTAATGGCCATTAATTTACTCTAAGGCGAGTACTGCAAGACTGATGCGTGTAATATAGTCCAACACAACGAAGCACATCACATCAACAGCACCAGTTGATCAGGTCTCGTGGTCTAGCGGTATGATACTCGCTTAGGGAGATTAGCTTCTGCTCTTCTTGAAAACTCTAAGCCAATTGCGAGTGGTCCCGGGTTCGATTCCCGGCGAGACCCCATCTTTTGCTTCTTGTGGCATCGCTTTTGGTTGCAGAATGGAGTGTGGTGGAGTTTTGGGATGTTTTGAGATTTTTGGTTCCGATGTGGGAATTTTGGGGTCCTGGAAGGTAGGGAATCCTGGAAGCACCCGGCGTTGAGTGTACGGCGTGACCGGTCCTTGGCGCGGCATAATGTTGTTGCCATACTATGGAACACAGGAAAACAGGAGAAGGAGAACTTAGTCTCCCTTGAGAAAGGAATCATTGTTCATTAATGTTGGGGTTGGAAGGTGCAACGCGAATTTGAGAACTTCATTCATGACTTCAACTGGCCTTTCACCTCCTCCCCTTGTGCTAAATTCTGTCACTTCGACTCTCAGGCCGCTGCGACGCGTTGTGCATATACATCAAAATGCATAATGATTTTAGGAAAGAGGACGCCGTCCACAGAGAGCGACTAACTATTCAACGCCCTCTCCTTGAACCCGGCTCTACATTCGAAGCTCATCATGCATTTCAACAGCAGTACTAGTGACAAACTTCATAGCACACGGGGAGGCTTCATTTATGAAGTTTGGCAGAAAATAACATCTCACACACTGAGATTCGCAACATTACTGCTCAATCGTTCCTATCTGGTTCCTTAGTGGTGTAAATGGCGAGCATAAATTTAGATCACGGCTAACGCGAGCACTTGGATTCATGTGGATGGATATATGAGAGTCGGTGATTGTAAATTGACAAGTTTAACATTAACAAAAAGTGGTAGAAGATACAATATATACACGAAAAAGCCCACAAAGTAAAGTCGTCTCAGAAAAATGTTGACTGGGACAAAAGAGAGTAAGAAGTGAAAAAAGAGGAGAGCGATATCAGGTGGGACAACAGATATCGCTTCCAAGACCTTGATATAAGGCAAAGAATAGAAGAGTTACCGTGGTCTCGTCAACCGAGAAGCACCACCACATCAACAATCGACGGACATGATGTGATGCAAGGTAGAAGAACGGCGGCATGAAAGTGCAGATTTGACCTCCAAATGGCGACGAAAAATCCGATGTTAGATACAGCTTGCGCGAGCGCGGCTCAGCATTTGAAGATTGGACGTCGAGTTTGAGAGAGATTGGAAAACTCTCTTAACGTCGCAAGTGGTGAAAGTAACGCGTCTAGTTGGAGAAGACGAAGTAAGCAGTTCCAGAGGATACGGAAACCTTTTAACAATGTCAGTAAAGAATAAATGGCAAAATCGGATAAGCTAAACTTACAGTGCATCCAGAGGAGGAACTGCAAGAGTCGTAGTTCTTGCCACTGCAGTACTGTCCATTCTGGTATCTGCAGTAACCGTTCATGTTGTCACCCTCAATGGTGATGGTGAAGTCGAGCTTCTCGTTGGTGGTAGGAGCGTTCTGGAAGATTGCGAGCCATGCAGCACCGTTGGAGTAGCCGACACCAAGGTTGAGAGGAGCGTAGTTGCCCCAAGGGTTGGCAGAAGAACCCCATTGGCAGCCGTCCTCGGCGGAGACACCGGCAGGGTTGACGTAGTACTGAGCAGAGGTGGTCTTGCCAGTCCACTCGTAGTAGGTGGCATCGGGACAGGTCAGGTTAGCAACGCTGCCAGGGTTGGCAGTGACGGGGACAGTCTCGCTCTCGGTACCGGGGTAGTCGGTACGGCAGACAGCGGCGCTGGTGGACATCTCGTTGCGAACAAGAACAGTAACCTCAGAGGAACCAGTGATACAAAGGGTCTTGTAGTTGGGGTTGGTCTTGTGGAGCTTGCCGTTCTTGCAGAGAAGACCACCGACAGACTGACCGGTCAAGCCCTGGGTAGTGGGCCAGTGGGCCTTTTGGTAACCGGCAGGGCAGGCGTACGAGCAGTACATGCCCTCGGAGCAGCAGTTGGTGCCACCGCAGTTTGACTTGGTAACGGTCTCAATGTTGGTGAGTCCAAGAAGGGAGCTTCCAGAGCCAGGGGATTGGATACCGGTCCAGCCACCGAGGCCGAGGTAGTTGAGAGAAACAGCACCGTAGTCCGAAGGGAAGTCGGAGCAGTCAATCTCACCATCGGGGAAGGTGGTGTCAAGACCAGTTGCGGAGGAAGAGGCGGCAGACGAGGTTGCGCTCTGCTTGGAAGACGAAACACTGGTGCTGGTCGAGAAGCTGGTCGAGCTAGACGAGGTCGAGGTGAGGAAGGTGGTGCTGGCGGCAGCAACGGCAGACGAGGTAGAAGCAACGACCGAGGACGAGGGGTCGGCCAGGGAGGGAGCACCGTTGGCCCAGACGAGGGTGCCGTTCTTGATACCCTCGAGAACATCGTTCTCGGAGATGATGTTGCCATTGAGCGAGTACATGACGACCGTGGGTCCAGCGACGAAGACGTCGACGTTCTCGGTTGCGGTAGCATCATCACGCTTCATCTCCTGGTGGTGCTGGTGGTGAGCATGGTGGTTGTGGCGAGGCACGGCGGCGGCCAGACCAAAGGCGGCCGAGAGAATGACGAGTGAAGACTTCATTGTCGGTCAGGTTAAGAATGCGATCCGAAGTAGCTGGTGTAAGGTGACTTTTCGGGGAGGGAATGCGATAATCGAGGCGGTTCGGTTTAAGCGAGTGACTGTCGTAGGGCTCCAAAAGAGTGGATAGAAGCAAAGGCTTCTGCTGGGATGTTGGTGATGACCGGGTGTCGAGTGTCGAATGCTACAGCATGTAGGTGGGCGGCGCAAAGGTCGAAAGGAAGGAGGAGGGCGAAGTGGAAAGGACGACCCGAACTATGTAAAATGATCCTGCCCGTTGTACTTTGGAGGCTTGCCGTAAAGGAGTCAAGTTCGCGTGCCTGCCAAGGCAATCTCGCGCCAGTGAGCCTACCTCACACTATTCCGCGCCGTCGTCAACCATGGCGTGTGTTGTAAACTGCTGCCGGAAGTCTAGAATGCTACTGCCGTCCGACTCTGGCAGGTCCATTTCAATCACCAGATGCTCATTCACCGGAGTATCTTGATTCTTTACACTTCGCGGTCCCTATTCCAGCCTCTTGAAAGCAATGGACAATCACTCAAACTCGTCTGGTAGCCATCTCATCTGGCAGCTCAATGGCGCCAACAACGATTTGTCGGCCAGGAAATGGCAACACTCATGAACCGAGGACAACCAAAATTCGTCAAATTTCCCCATGCATGTTTGTTGGTCCGGCCGTTAGCGGTGCAAAAGCCAATGATCGACCGTCAACACACAGACCCTCTTGATTCGCGCAAGGTCCCACCCATTTTTGTTCCTGCAGCTCGTGCAGCTCTTATGCGAACATGCAAATCGCCCTTGACACTCCGAACCTTCCGCCATGCAGACAACCGAAGCGTCTTCACACGTTGAGAAAGCATGTGACCAGCCAAGGACGGTGCCGTGGTCGATACTCGGGCCTATGAATTCTCATGTTTGTTGAGAGCGCCTACAAGGAATGCGAGTCCCTTGGCGCCGGGTACATGGAGGCATGCGACCGAAAGAACAACAAAAACAACAACTGAACCGTCGTCCTCGAAGATGCTGGCTCCTGGGCGTTTCGTGAGGGGAAACAATGCTGCTTGTGGACGTTGCAATCTCCCAATTCCTGCCGTCCTTTCCATCTGATCTTGCCGCTCGGATAAGATTAGGGCTACGACTACAAATATGCTCGCAATGTCATGTCTCTATATAATGGTCTGGGGAAACGTGTATAGCAATCTATACATGCCATAGCCGCGTCATTGTCTGGCCTCTGGTGGTGCGAATCCCTCGCATCATCTCATGTTCGAAATTGACGCACGTCTGATCATTGATCGATATCCTGAAATTATCGTATTGAGCACATTTCGCAGTAGTAACGTCGTGTTGAGCATGTTTCAAGCTCTTAGCGTCTCAGAAGGCTTTCAAAGTGGACATCACAATGGCCAGGAGAGTGGCTAAACAGTGTTGTCTGTAGTCAACGAGGATGGCAATGATTGGGCATCTCTGGTTCTAGTACCGGCCCTCGTTCAAGACTGTACAACATGGGTGCACAACCAAACATTCTGTCTAGACCTGTCGACGAGAGTTTTTGAGCGACAGTGTTGGCGACAGGCGCGGCTGTCGGGCCGAACGAAAGTCAACCTCGTAGTCGACTTCCGATGCTCTGAGACAGTAGGTGGGTCAAGGCGATAGTAACTTTAGGCGAGCGAATCTGCTCCACTCGACATAAAATTGTGCGCTGGGTGATCTTTGGTTGGCAACACTGATATCGAAATCGTGAGGAACCACATACATGTACTCTCTAGCTACTTGACTGTATCATACTTTGTGATCTACGCCAACAGATGGTCCTTTAGTAAGAGCGGCTTAGGAAAGCTCGATGTTTGGATCCTTGAGATGTCTGTTTGCCGCCAGCATAACCCTGGTTGTCAAGCATACATGCTCTAGCAACATGGATATGGAATCTCTCTGCGTTTCTTTCATGCTAGAAGACTTCGAGTCTACGTAACTATGTACTCTGCATTTTGTTTACTTTATATGTGTCGTGCCTGCCGATTTGAGCTAAGCATATTCAAGTCGTGGTTTTCTTCCCATCTTCTCACGGTTGTGGACCGCAGTCTCGAAGAAGCGATCGGAAAAACAACAAAACACACCATATATTCGAGAGTTCAGCGCGGATATAATTGCAAAGCCGTCAACATATGCATCAGCACTGGTTTATCCATCCGCAGGCATATGGATCCAGATAGAAGACGGTAGAGAGCACAAAATGAATTCTCGGCAATCTCAAATGCTGATTCCCTCGAAACTGGTGTCACCCTGGCAGTAACGGCTAAAGATGCAATATGCCAAGACAGCATTTCGTGGGACTTCTTATTCCTCTCTTGCAGAAACAACTCAAAACTGTCTGAACAGCAGTAGACAGTGTACAGAGCAAGAAATATTGCGTGCAATGGGTGACATTGTGCGAAAGAGCGAGTTGCGGGCAAAAGTCCAAAAAGATGCACCGCCCGACCAGAGGCTCGAACTCTGAACCTTGAGATCTCTAAGATAAAAGTCTCACGCGCTGACCAATTGTGCCAGCCGGGCAAAGATAAGATAATACATCTTAGCTATATTATATCTCCCACGGACCGCACACCACTCGCACTGCCACCGTTCGCACGCATCAACTTTTTGGGATGAACTCGTGAATTATGACCACAAAACCTCAAGACCGCATCGTTCGATTCTGACCTATACTCTGCCGGTAGGAAGAGAGGTGAAAACAGTTGGAGCTAAAATTAGACCCCATCGAGTGTTGATGCGTTGGCTGGAGGATTCGTGACACAAAAGGAAGGCGGGGATGTATGTCGACACCTTCCCCTCTCGGCACGTCAGATCCTCCTCGATCTTATAAGCAGCTGATTACCAAAGTCGTCTTTTACACCACTTCTTTAGAACCCGACTTCGCGCATATGTCACATACTTACCTGACTGCACAAATATTCCTCGCAACCTTCGGCGATATGACGTTTTACCAAGCACTAGAGTTCCATGATGGCGAGAAGTTGATGCAAAAGAAGCTGCACGTACCAGGACTTGACAACCCTACCGTACCAATGCTATCACCCCAAGCGGCGAATATGCTGCAACGAGCTCCATTGCTGGCATTCGGCACGTTGGACCCGGAAGGACGACCTTGGACAACTGTATGGGGAGGCAACACCGGTTTCTCAAAACCACTCGGTAACAACATGATTGGAATCCGGACGTCTGTTGCGGCGAAGCTGGACCCCGTGGTAGAATATCTGGTAGGTTCAGATGCCAAGGGTGAAGTCGTGAAGGAAGAGGGAGAAGGAAGGTTGCTTAGCGGACTGGCCATAGACTTAGGAACGAGGAAGAGAGTCAAACTTGCAGGCAAGATGGTGGCGGGTATGCTTGGTAGCGAAGACAGCGACGAGAGCATGGAGAATGTTCAGCAGGGAGTGCTGCAGCTCGTCGCACATATCGATGAGAGCCTGGGTTTGTACAGGTCATTTGTGAACCACAAAGCGAAGGACTGACGAGATGCTAGGCAACTGTCCAAAGTATCTCAACAAGCGAGATATACATCCGGCAGCTACTGATCCAGAACTCGTTTCCGACTCTGCGACTTTGGACCAAAAAGCCATGGATCTGATTCACAAGGTAGATCTCATGTTTCTCAGTACGAACAGCGGATCTCATATGGACACAAACCACAGAGGTGGTTCTCCAGGCTTCATACGCTGTCTGCCCCAAGAAGGCGGTAGCACACAATTTGTCTACCCAGAGTATTCTGGCAATCGGTTGTATCAGAGCTTAGGAAACATGATTCTGGAACCTAAAGCTGGCTTCTGTTTTCCAAACTTCGAGACGGGCGACTGTCTCTTCGTGACCGGAACCACAGAGATACTCTTCGGAAAGGACGCCGCAGAGATCATGCCCCGCTCAAATTTGGCAGTCCGAGTAACAATCACTGCAGCGAGACATGTAGCATCCGTACTCCCATTCCGAGGAGACACTGGCGAATTCTCTCCGTACAATCCGGTCGTGAGGTATCTTGCCACCGAGCAGGCTGCTTCAAGAGCAGATACCTCGAATCAAAACCAGATCACAGCAAAACTTCTCGAACAGACAATACTCACTCCGACAATCTCGCGCTTCCGATTCAGCCTGTCGAATGCTACCACCTTCAAGGCCGGTCAGTACGTTACCATTGACGCTTCCGAGCACCTGGACTTTGGTTACAGTCACATGCGAGACGACGACCCTCGCAGTTTGAACGACGACTTCGTCCGCACCTTCACCGTATCATCGCCGCCTGGTCTGCCACCTCATCCAAGCAAACGTCTCGCAGATGACGAGTTTGAGATCACAATACGCAAAGTCGGTGTCGTGACCGATCTTCTGTTCAGACATGGATTGAAAAAGGGAGCAGAGTTCGAAGTGGGGGTCAAAGGTTTTGGAGGAGAGTTTGTGGTAGAGCAGACTGAGGAAAAGCCAGTTGTTGCGTTCATCGCTGCTGGTGTAGGCATTACGCCACTGATGCCCTGCCTGACTTCGCTGGAGTTGGGGTCGCTCCGGTTGCTCTGGACGTTACGTGCGGCAGATCTCGGCCTTGCGCTCGATATGATTAAGAACACGCAGGAACTCGCTCAAAGTCTCACTCTGTTCGTCACTGGAACGGATTCCGCATCCGATGATGATAAGAGATCGCTCAAGAACCTCGAGGAACATGGTGTGCGGATTGAGTTTCGGCGTATGGAGAAAGGGGATCTCGAGCGGTTGATGCCAGAGGTCAGAAGATGGTATATCTGTACAGGCACGGGCCAGAGAAGTGCTGTCCTACAGTGGTTAAGCGGTCAGGAAGTGCTTTATGAAGATTACAACTTCTGAGTTAACAGGGAGAAACATTCAAAGACATCATTGCTCATCCCAGACTCTCCAGACCAAACGCTCTCCACTGACTGTACCACTTCTCATGATATTTAGGGCTTTCTGTGCTCTAGTCAGAAGATCGTCACCCTGAATCTCCCTGTACTGATTAGGTTGAACCGCACCCTGGGCCAACATGCCACCCAAGATCTCTGGCATAAGATTATCTCGCAAGAATGCGTTCTGCGAAATGGCAAGTTAGCAAAATCGGAGTTGAAACCGGCAGGACACTCACGGCTTCGTATGCATAGACTGCCACGCCTTGAACCTTGACATCTGTTGCCCACTCGGCTTCGCCTTGAACATCGAATGAGATGGCCAGTTCAGTCTCTGGCTGCTGCGGGGCCAGACTGCTGACGACGACAGGCAGTAAGGCCGCAACTGTCGAGCCAGGCTTTGTGACAATCTTTGATAGCGGGATCAAAGACCCGGTCTTGGAGTCTACGCAGTCAAACGCGCGAATGCTTCCAGAATTGTCTTGTTCGCTGAGGATGCTTCGGATGCTATCAATGGCTGTGGCAGTATCCCGATAGTCCACCACATGCCTGGCTCCAAGTGATAGTAGCTTGTCTTGATGCTTAGGTGAAGCTACAGCAATAACATTGGTGTAGCCCCAGTGCTTCAAGATTTGAAGAGCATATTGACCGACTGAAGCTGCCGCGCCCCAGATGATGATAGGGGATTGTGCGTCCTCCGATGTCTTACGATTCACAAGAGGCCATGGCAATTTGACCCCAAGTTTCTCGGACAGAGTGAAGTAGGCTGTGCAGAAGTTGTTCGGCAAGGTCGATGCAGCGGCAGACGAAACATGAGCAGGAATCTATAAAATCAGGAGAAGTTCCTGTAACATCCATGAGGGGAGCCATACCTGGGCAAAGAGGTGCTCAGGTGCTGTCACAAAAACTTGCTGCGCCTTCTCCTGTTCGCTGTGGAATACAAAACCGCATACTCGATCGCCAATCTTGAATTTTTCGATACCGTCTCCAATCTCGACAACGGTTCCGGATATGCTGTCACCAAGTCCATGAGGGTATTGGTTGATCATCAAGCCGGCGTCAACTTGATAAACATCCAGTGGTGCTTCGGGAACCCATTCCACACGAACACGAATCTCGTTTGCCTTGGGCGTGATGGTCGGAACTTGAGCGATGGTCAATGGCTGCTTTAGGTCGACCACCTGGATAGCTGAGTGAGAGGCCATCTTTGATTTTGTAGAATTTTCGTTGTTTGCTTGTTGATTGAGGCACCATGGGCTCTTCGAATATATATTCCGTCAGTTGTGCAGAACCATCTAGACAACAGATATCTGCTTAGTTATGTTTCGGCCGAAGCTTTGACCAAAGAAGTTGTCGGTCTTTGATTGTGAAAGAGTAAAGTCCGGGTCGCTTTGTCGCATAATTTTCTCATAGAAAGGTTGTCAGTAAGTGGATGTAAACTGATCGATGTGAGGTGGGGGGTGTTGGTGAAACACCTGGAGTCTTCCCAAAGCTGCACGCTTTCTTGGGCATTGCATATACGACACCCTAAGGGAGCAACGATATATCTGTTAAAGTGTACCTCGTTGGTGATGTCGTCTCTTGAAAGCCTTATGGCGCTGTGATCAGGAATCTCGTAGCCACAAAATGTTTATGTGGCACGTCAAGGACCACGCGAAGTGCAACCTAAGTCGCATCGACTCTGACTGCGCGACCTACTTTCAGGCTCTAGTTCATCTGAGTTGTAACATGCTCCAACTCTGCACTGCAAGAAAGTTAATGGATTGAGATCAATGCCGGTTCCTGGAAAGTAGAATTTCAAGACGACTGCCATTAGTCCAGCAAGTTGATGATCGAGTTCAATACTAGAGTATCTTTGAACTTATAGCAACAGTGGCGGTCCAGATGAGTGAGTACAGAAGGACGAGACCTCAGACCTCGCAAGAAGTCGCAGTGTTTTCGATCAGAAGAGGAAAATGGTGACATGTCTTATTGAGACGTTGGGCAGAAGTCATCAGATCTACTAGAGCGAGCGCAGTTTGACACGCAGGTCAGTCTCCGCACCGAGTCAGCAATTAATGACACCGGGGTATCTGGAGATAGATTGATTGACGAGGAGGATTATTGACGGTGAGAGCCAAACCCTACATCTGTGAAGCTAGGGTCCTGTTCGATCACAGCAGTAAGGTCGCACAATTCAGACCGTCGCGGTATGTGTCTTTATCTGGCAAGAAACCGATGTGGACGACAACCCTAGTTGAGTTGCGTACCAATCTTTGTATCCATCGCATTGCGTGACGCTTGCAATGAGATTGCGGATTTAACAGGATTCATCGCGCAAGCAGACCAGCTACTTCGGTCTCGCTCTCGGTCCTGCATTATCCTAAAAGGATGTTACCAATGGATGATAACGAACGCACGAAAGATAGAAAGATGGCAAATCTGAGAGGAACGAGTAGTGTGCGTCGTGCAACACACGCTTACGTTCTGTATCAGCTCCCATCATTACGCATGAGATGGCCAAGGCCCTAAACCCCAACAAAAATCATTCCACGACGACACGCTTGCCCTGTGTATAAGAGCGCCGATTAGTTATCATTCTGCGACCGTTTAGATTGCTGGTGCGCTCAGCATAGCCTTCTCGTACGAAACACTCCCGGCACGGCAAGTGACATTTGCGATGCGATGCGCTGGCTGGCTGGCTGGAGATGCTGGACCAGCCCGAGACGCGGCTCTTTCGTACGTAGCATCAAGTAAAGTTCGTGATGGTGATATGTCCAGCTTCGTTGTTACAAGCTCGAGTCGGATTGTTGCCGGGTAGGTGAGGTGGTATTTACGATCTCCTCGCTCCTTCCTTTTTCCATGTCTTTCCCTTCTTTTGAATTATCTCAACTACAATCATCCTGCTTCTACTCGGTACCGCCTCCGAAAACCACATCTCGGCCCTCAGGGAACATATCGTTGCCTTATTTTCTGCATCGACTCAAGCTCATAGTTGGCCAAGATGACACGAGATAGCCCTATCTTCGGCGAAAGACTGCTGCCCACACTCATCGACGAGATCGCCACAACTACTCCGAACCGTGTCTATGCTTCAATCCCTAGAGTCGATGCCGACATGTCCAATGGATTCAGAGATATCACATATGCCGACTTCGCACGAGCGATCGATGAATTCGCATTCTGGCTGGATTCAGCACTTGGAAGAGCCGATGGCACTTTTCCGACGTTCGCATACTTTGGTCCTAGGGATCTCGGATATGCTGTTGTAGTGGTAGCAGCAGCAAAGGTGGGCAGGAAGGTTTTGCTTGCTTCCCATCTTGCTTCGCCGGCCGCTCATTTATTTCTCCTTGAATCACTCTCCTGTACAGATGTGGTATACGCCGCGGAAATGGTGGCCTTGGCACAAGCACTTGGTTCGAGATACACGGCAGCAAGATACGTCAATGTGGAATCTCCCGGAACTAGCCTGGCCTGCATGAAGTTTCCCTCCGCTTGGGAACGCTACGAGTACACGAAATCCTACTCGAAAGCACGTTTGGATCCTGTCATGGTGGTGCATACATCTGGAACGACGGGAATGCCCAAGCCCGTCATCTGGACTCATGATATGCTGGCTTGTGTGGACAGATTACACACTCTTCCGGGCAGTGCAGCGACGCAGGTGTCTGGTCAGAGCATCTATTGTGCACTACCTGTATTTCACACTTCTGGCGTGACAGCCAGTCTGCTCACACCCGTCTACCTCAACACGATCATCATTCTTGGACCGGCTGGAGTACGACCAGACAAGAACGTTGTGCTTGATGTACTACGAAATGCACCAGTCAGCGCGGCATCCTTCCCACCCAGCCTCTTGGAAGAACTAATCGTCGACCCCACATCCCGCAAGACACTCAAAGACCTCAAGAAGATTGTGTATGGAGGAGCCCCAGTAGCAGCTTGGGCGACCCGCATCATAGCTTCGGAGTTCAACGGCACAGTATCCTCAGCTCTAGGCAGCACGGAAGGAGGACTATGGCTCACCGGCGCTTCACCCGACCCAGCAGATCAAGGCTACTTCATGATCCACCCATTCATGTCTCCCGACTTCCAACACACAGACGCAGATCTATACGAGCTGGTAGTAAAACGCACCCCACAATCCGAAACATACACAAATTTCTTCCGCTGCATCGACAGCACGCCACCAAACCTAGCAGCACATTTCGGGTTCGACTACGAGAATCCCATCACAGAGTTCCGAACAAAAGATCTCTTTTCACCACATCCAAATAAACCAGGACTCTGGCGATACAGATGCAGAAAGGACGATCTGGTTTTACTAACTGGCGAAGTCAAAATGTACGCCGGCGCAATCGAAGAGGCCATTTCCGCACACCCGGCAATCGCAGCCGTAGTGGTAGGCGGTCAAAACCGTACACGACCATTCTTGCTCGTCGAGCCCGCCACACCTTTGGGTACAGATGAGAAGAAAGCGGCATTTGTGGATAGCATCTGGTCAGCAGTGGAAGCAGAGAACGAGAAACACTTCGAAGCTGCGAGATTGCAAAGGGAGTTGGTGGTTGTGGTTGGAGCTGAGAAGAAGATGATCAGGACGCCGAAGGGAAGTGTGGACCGCAAGGCAACATTGTCAGTCTTTGAGGAGGAGATAGATGAGCTCTACAAGGTTTAGCAAAGTTAGGGACAAATGATTATGCCTAGTAGTAGCAGAGCCAAAGTCTTGCCATGAACTAAGCGATTTGATGGGGGCGACAATCGTGGACCATGAGAAGAGCTTGCCGGGTAAGAACAGAGGTTAGCATGATCACTAAATGGATAATCGAAAGATGAGTGGGCAAGATTCTTGGTTCGGTGGGATGGTGTTATAGTTCCATTTACCCTTTCCTTCTTGTAAGCCAACGCCGCGCGCCATGCATCAAAAGCCGTGCCTGATATGATTAAAATACAACCATCTTCTTTCCCTCATCTCCGCTAAAGGGGAGGAGATATTCCTTCGTCGTGAACACATGTAAAAACCGCAAAAGAGACATGTCGATTGGACTCTCTAATCTCTCTTCAGAGGCAGATATCTCTCTTCAATTCCGTTCTTTGTGATGATCATCAACTGTAGACCGTCACCAACCTCAATGTGTCTCTCAGTGGCACTGGTGAAAGCGTCCACGACAATCTCTTCAACGTCCTTTTGAGGCAGGGGTTCAGGAACGCGGGGTTGCAGGGCGTGGCCCTCGCCGGAGCCGGGAATGTACTGGTTCTTGAAGTTGACCTGGTTGTCGAGGAAAGGCATGATCAAGCTCGATGCAGCACCAGCGGCACGGCACTGTTCTCTTTCGTAGCTGCCTACAGGGTCGTAGGAGTAAAGAGCACCCTTACCGTCGGCGTCGATTCCACCGAGGATGGCGTGGACGTAGTAGGGGAAGAAACGCTTGTTGTAGAGGATGTGGGAGAGACGCTGGGCGCAGGCGGAAACGGTCATGGGCTTGTTGTGGCGGTAGTGGTACATCTTGACGATGGTGTCGAGTTGCTCGGCCAGAGCATTGCCATCGGCGGCGAAACCAACGACGGAGAGAACAATGCGGGCGCCCTCCTTCTCAGGGCCCTCGCCGCCGATGCGGAACAGCTTAGGGGCGTAGCGGGTGTTGATGTTGTAGCCGGAGGTGTGGCGGGTGTCACCAGCCATGATGGTGAAATCGGCACCTGAGATGCCGAGAGTGCTACCACCGTTGTCGGTGTATCTGCGATGAGGGTTAGAAGATAGCTAGATGGCGCAAAGTATGGTGTGGGCGTACGGGTAGAAACCAGCATGTTGGCGAGGACCCGAGTTGACAGTGACTTGGGGCGCTTGCGAGAAGGAGTAGCCAGGCTGGCCGTTGGGAATGGCGACTGTCACTGAGGAGGCCATGGTTTTTGATGTGATGGGGCGGATGAAAAGTCGATGTTTCGTGGATGATTGTCAAGCTAGCTAGCTGTATGCCTCGTGCTAGGTGCTTCGTTCACCTCCGGAGCTTGGAGTGACGCTGTTGGATGGTCTGCCCGTTCGCTCTTGGCAAAGCTCCCGACCCGCCGCTCCGATGACGATCGCAAAAGATGGTTAAAATTTGGTTGATTGTTTGCATCAACTTGTCGAGGACAATTCAATTATAAAGTATCTGTAGCTATTTCCTGCTTCAAAGATGAACAGTCTGCTGGAAGACCTAATTGTCCATCCTCAACACAAATTAGAAAAAGTTTGCGGTAGCACAATAGTAAGAAAGCGGCATGTTGTGTAAAGCAATCGACTGCCCCACGTGTATGCAGTTTCCGTTTCTCATCAGTCATAATACCGCGAGCCTCTCAATTGCGCCTTCCTCAATCACAATCCTCTCCCACTGATCTCTTCCTTACTGTACACGTCTCTCGCTCACCATGGATCTCGTCAACCAGTATGTCAAAGCGACTCTGCTTATTGTATCAACGCCGTCCTGACGCGACTTTCTCAGCCTCACCGACCGTCTCTTGTTCGCCGTGCCCAAGAGTAATTGACCCCTCATTGCCCCTCCATACTTGTCGCAATCCTCTGACTCTTTCGAACAGAGGGCCGTCTTCATCAAGCATGTATCGAACTTCTCCACGGCTCCGACATTCAGTTCCACAGACACTCGCGCCTCGACATTGCCCTCGTTAAGAACTTCCCCATCGCTCTCGTCTTCCTGCCCGCCGCCGACATTCCTACCTTCGTCTCAGAGGGTCGCGTTGATCTCGGTATCACTGGTCGCGACCAGGTCGCCGAGTACGAAGTCACTGAGCCCCCGACCGAGTCCACTGGTGTTGAAGAGGTTCTCGACCTTGACTTTGGCCGCTGCAAGCTTCAGATCCAAGTTCCCGAGAAGGGCGACTTCCAAGACCCAAAGTCTTTGGTCGGAAAGAACATCGTTACCAGCTTCACCAACCTTGCCGAGGTTTACTTCAGAGAGCTCGAGGGCAAGAAGGCAGGAGAGAAGTTGAGCACCCACATCAAGTATGTCGGTGGCAGTGTCGAGGCCGCTTGCGCGCTGGGCGTTGCAGACGGCATTGTCGACCTTGTTGGTGAGTTTGTCTATATGCTTGCTTGACAGGCTAGCGCTGATATGGTACAGAATCCGGCGAGACTATGCGCGCAGCAGGCCTCAAGGCTATCTCGACTGTCCTCGAGACAACCGCAATCCTGATCCGCTCAAAGAAGCCCTCCAACCCTGACCTTGTCAACCTTATCGCAACAAGAATCCGTGGTGTCATCAGTAAGTCCTATCTTCCTGCTGTTGAAACTACAATTACTAATCTCATCGACCAGCCGCACAAAAGTTCGTTCTCTGCACTTACAACGTCCAGCGCAGCAACCTCGACCAAGCAGCCAAGATCACCCCTGGCAAGCGGGCACCCACCGTCAACAGCCTGGAAGAGGATGGTTGGGTCGCTGTCTCTGCCATGGTTGAGCGCAAGAAGATTGCCAACGCTATGGACGAGTTGACCGCCATTGGCGCCTGCGACATTCTTGTTACCAAGATCGAGAACTCGAGAACCATCTAGACGAGTTCGAGTCATGTTTTGTGTGGATGCATCATTACAAGTTAAGAATGGGAAAAGTCTCGTAGGAGTTATATCAGGGATATACACATGGGACAAGACCCACGAATAGAACGAAATCAAGTCATTTCATAATCAACATCCCATCATCTTTGTACCGGGTACAGAGCAGACACCAAGATGAAGTATGGAGCATGTCAAGAGGAAAAAAGGATAGGATTTTTTGAGACAGATAGCCCTAACGCTGAACGCAGCAGTAAACACCAAACTATGCCAGAAAAAGAAGCAACGACAACCTGATGCCTTGCAAATAGGTCGAAAAACAAAGATGGGATATAATTTGTGAGAAGAAAGACGTCAAGAAGAACGAAATCACTCGCTCTCCTCGGCAGCAACCTCCTCCTTGTGCTTCTTTGACTTTTTCTTCTTCTTTTCCGAAACCTCTTCCTCTCCATCCTCGTCGTGCTTCCTCTTCTTCTTTTCCTTCTTCTCCTTCTTTTCCTTTTTCTTCTGCTCTTCCTCTCCGGGCTCGTCGGGAGCAATGTAATCTTGTTGCCTGGCCTGTCTCTTCTCCTCCATCTTTTCGCGCATGGCGTCTTCCCTCCTTTGCTTTTCCTGTCTTTCCTTTGCTTGCTTGGACAAGAAGTACTCTCCACTCTCGATTTGCAAGTCGACCTTGCTCTTTTCCTGTGCGGGCGGGAAAGGTGTGTAGGTCTTCTTGGTCTTGTCCGTGACATTGTGGGGGACGCGACGTTTGCTCAAGTTGCGCTTCTTGAAGTGAGGGAGGAAGCGGTCCCAGTTTTCATTCGCCAGTTCCGGGTCCTTTGCCAATTCGCGCTTGATCATGAGTTCTTTGATGTGGTAGATTGGGTGAATGTTGTTCATGCAGTCCATGATTACGCGGCGCACTTCTTTTAGTCCTTTGTAGCCTCCCATGGCCGAGACTGTGTTTCCTTGTACCAGGATGTAGCAGGATGTGAGAAGTTCGAGGGCTTTGAGGGTGCTGCCGTTGGGACCGAGGATACGTTGTCTTCTCTTGACGAAGCGCTCCTTGTTGCGCACCAGTCCTCTGATCTTGATGACGTCGCAAGCCATGTCGTCCTGGAGGATCTTGACGGCTTGGGGCGCGGGAACGCTACGGGAGAGCAGCTTGATGAGGTCGCGGGCTTTCAGGACGGCGGCCGGGTCGTATGTCTTTCGTGTCGTCTTGACGGTCATGCTGCCCTCGACCAAATCCAGAGTACATGCGACTCCCATCTTTTCCAGCGAGCGCGTGATCAGCGGCCATGATGCCTTGAGGTAGGTTTCGCGGTATTTGGGGAAGAGGACGGAGAAGGAGGATTCCTCGCTGAAGGTGCCGCCCAAGTTGTCTTCGGGCTTGAATTCTTCGATCTGCGGGTTAGAGAAAGTCAGTGGCTGGTTTTTCTTGCAATCGCAGAACATGGTAGGCGAAAATAACTCACCTGCCACTTGTCGATATCTTCCGTATCCCATGGCTTTTCTACGTTATGTGTTGAAGGCATCTTTGCGGATGTGTGCAGCGAATGGCGTGAGGGAAAGGACGATCCTAGAATATTTTGTCGCCGCAAATTCCAGAAAGCAATCCATCGATCTGCACTCGGCCTTGGCGTGTCAAAACCTGGGGAAATGACTTTCTACGGCCTCACCCCCGAAGCATCAGGACCATCGCCGCAATTGCTGGTTGAACACAATATTTCACCTGTTGGATGGGAGAGAGAAAGCTGTCAAGTCAAAGAAAACAGATGATTCATGAAAAACTTTGCATAGGTATCTCTATTACCCTCTGCGCCTCTCCTCATTGTCCGAAATACTCCATGCTCCCTGTATATTTTGTGGTATACCTCTTCCGACTGTCTTTTTGTATTCTCGTCCTTCCAGCTTCGGCCTAAACTGCCATCACAATCGAGCTCTTCGAATAATGTGTGGTATATTTAAAGGTCGAACAGCTTCTTGAGCTCAGCGGCTGTGTCCTCGGGGCTCTTGACGCTGTGGCCGACGGTACGAGAGTCCTCGTAGATCTCGTAGTCGTTACCGCCCTGGTATGTCTTGTCACCGAAGAAGTGGATGGTTGTGTACTCGGTGCCGAACTGCTTCTCGGCCTCGACGTGCTGCAGGCAGTATGTCTTGTCCCAACCTCTGGGGAAGACGTCGAATGAGATCTGACCGCCAATCGAGTAGCTGCGAATAGTGTTAGTTGCAATTCCAGCAGGTCGTAGATGGCAAATAGGACTCACGTAAGGCCAAGGTCGGGGAAAGCGGCTCTGATGTCCTCGACAAACTTCTTGCGAATGCCGTGCTCGAGGTCGTACTTCTCGTACTCGTTGCGCTCCTCAATGCTGGCGTTACGACCGATGGGGCTGACGTTGATCATGCCGTTGCGGAACTCGATGAAGGTACCGCGCTTCTTGGGGATCTCGAGGTCGGCAATGTAGTGCAAGATGAACTTGACGAGCTTCTGGTAGGGCTCCTCGCCGATCCACTTGATGAACGAGGATGATGCGAGCGGTACGCCCATGCGGTATGCGGTCAGACCGTTCTCGGCGAAGCAGAAGTCAAAGAGGCTGGTGACGGGGACTGAAGCGGTGCCGAGCTGTTCTTGTTGCTTGACGAGATCGCTGCCACCAACGAAGCCAATGGCAACCTTGTGACGGAGCTGCGACAGGAGTTCGAGCATCTCGGGGGAGACCGTCTAGACACATGTCAGTATAGCTGCTTGCGCATCTCCTCTCGAAGACGGATACTCACTCTACGGGCAGGAGTAAGGGTGCCATCGACGTCGAACAGGCAGATGGTGTTCTTGACCGGACGCTGGTCGAGCGCCGGGATGACTGATGCTGCTACGGCTGCCATTGTGTCTGATGTGTATGCGAGATGTGTCGAGGAAGCTGTAAAGGATGGGAGGACTGCTTTTTTGATTGCGATTCAGGGGTAAAGCTCCTTCAGCTTTTCGAGTCTCGATCAAAGGACCAGGAGGACCCTGCTTGAACACGTTGTGGGGTGGGATGCGAGGGGTGAATGCGCACTGACTGAATTTCAAAGTCAATCTGATCTGTCTTTTTGCTTGTGATCTTCCTCCTTCTTATACACTGCTATACCATATCCCAAGAACAGGTGTCTGCAACTGTCTCCTCTACGTGTCCAATATCTCGACATTTCGTGCGCGTCATTCAATCTTGGCGGCTCAGCCTACATGCAACGAAGACTACAAACGGCCAGTAATGATCAACCACCTGTACTTTTCGCATTCCGACTGTGTACTGGGTGACTCACAACCACGCGTCCTCATTACACATGTTTCATCAAAGGACACTGTTGCTCTATGGCCCTGATGCGATGCATGCACTGCCGAACATTACCAGCAACTTCCGAAGTTGCATGCTTGACCAGGTGTCCATTTTCAACTTCGAAGACAACGTGTTCAGTTGGATTGAAAATCAGTCGTCTTTGAGGAAACACCATCAGAGAATATCGCTATATCGTGACTTGAGTGATTAGAAATGGTATTGTGTATTCTAGTAGTGGAGATGAGTATGTATGGTGTCTGGGACATCACGAGCAATTAAGTATTTTGGACTTCAGCGAGGCACAATCGGTTTGACAAGTAGAGAAAATGAGGTAGTCGATTGAAGGTACAGGTAACGAGACCCTCCAGCGTTCCTTCCTCTGTACGCCTGCGTCGCCGAATAGAGTGGTAGAGAGGCGGCAGGTGCTGATGCTTCTGCACAATTCTATCAGGACGGAAGCCTTGCAAACTTCTACGCAAACGCTCCTCTCTCTCTTTATCTCTGAACACGGAGCAAGTTTGTGCATCCGCACAGCCAAGTGAACAGCCTCAGCAATCCCGGAGGACCCTTCCACTCCGTAATCACGTCCACTCGACATGTGAAGAAGAAAACAAACAGTAATCCCACGCAAATCAAAACATTGCAAATTCTTCATCTACCTTCTTTCGCAACAACATCTCCCACCTCTCGCAGCTCATCAAATCCGCCATCCAGCCATCACCAACAATGTCCGACAGAGCAGACTTTCTCGCTGGCATCGCCGCCAGTGGCTGTGGTTCTATGTTTGGAATCGAGGGAGACGACTTTGGCTCCTTCGACTATCCCTACCCCGACCCATCCCCTCCTGCCGGCCTTCATGGCGACCTTGACTACGGTATGTTGGATGTCGACCTCGTTTCCTGCGATGAAGACTCGGACTTCGGTAGTCACTCGAAGGCCCAGCAATCAAACAAATCCACGAGAAGAACACTGAACGACTCAGACGATCTGGACGGCTCTACACAATCGAAACCGAACAAAGCTGAGAAGACCAAGAAGCGCGCAGAGAGACGTGAGGCATCGATACAGAGAAAGTACGAGAAAAAGCTGGAAAAGCTGAAGAAGAAGAAGAGCCACGGGAAGGCGCTTCTTGTCCATCTTTCGGAAGAGTCCATGGAGAATCTTTCACGCATCGCAAGGGAAGCACGTTCTGAGTTTGCCGGATCTCCAGAGAAGAAGTTCGAGCATCTCAAATGGGCAGTCACAACCCTCACCGCTGCAGACTACGCTCACTACGTTCATCTCATTGGTGTTGACAAAGAGATGCAGCAACAGCTGAGCCACCTAGAGCGCAAGGATGAGCCAACTCAAGCTATCATTCTTACATTGGCGCAGTTCAAAATGAACAAAGCTGAGAGAAAGAGCTTGTACAACAGGACGCCGAAGACCTCGCTCACGCGCAGCCAACAAAGACAGCTCAAAGCCACTGGAACTTACAAGGTGCCTTACATCCGCCCTTCGCGCAAAGAACGCCCACTTGCCTTTGTCAAAGTCTCTCGCGCAAGAAGAGAAAAGTTCAACGAGATGGTCGATCTGAGCAATCAGAAGGTCGGCCTGGACCAGGAGACACAGAAGCAGTTCCACGCATGGGCTAGACTGCAGTTGGACAAGAAATGGGTCCCCAAGTACAATGAACTGTTTCCCGTTCGTTGATGAATAACGACTTCGACCCATCTTCGCAGAAACCATCATCTTAGTCTCAGTAGAAGTCGGAAACTACGATGTTGATGGAGCAATCGCTCTTCACACACCCCTCCAGGAGCAATATGTGAGTCTAATAAGATGATCAATGGCCTTGTCACTGACTTTCCTACAGAAGATTTGATCGACAGAATCCGGCTGCTCGACAACAACAAGCTACGCATGCCGATCTCGCCGTCTCTACAGTGCCTTATAGATATCACCGAGCCTTCGATGCTACACATCGTTGGGAAGCTGCTTTCATGGCGAAAAATCACACAACAGACTCAAAAGCACAAAAAAACATTTCCTTCCCATAAGTCATATCGCGGCCCTTACTTTCCTATAGCAAAGTTAATAGTAATCGAGTTCTACTTCAGCATAATCCATGAAGCAGCAATAAGTGACTGCACGCTAGACTTAGATTGCAATTCGGAGGAACCACGCCTGATCGTCAGACCTACCTCCTTGGTCAGTAGAACGTCTACTGCGATGACCAGTCTTCTTCTTGGTGTCAATAGACATATGCTCCAATAGCCCCGTGATTTTCTCGGGTGACACATCCCTGATAGTGTCCTCGGCCTTCTTCATGGTCAGAGTAAAACTCTTGTTGACGAATCTAGACATTGAGCCGATCCAATCAACATGAGAACCTCTAGCAAGGGCGGCAAATACAAGACGGAGAATACTGCGCTTCTGCTCTATGACCTTCTCTCTCATTACTACCACAAGAGCAATTATTGCTTCGACGTCCTCCTCGCTCTTGATACCGGACTTCGTGAAATTAGCGGCGACATATTCATACGGCTTCTGATGTGTGCGGCCTTCTGAACTCCCTCTCGCCTGTGGGGCCTTGCAATCTTGGCTGCAAAAAGGCAGGATGTTTTTGATGATCAAGTACTTGTCCATTGAGAGCGATACTTGCCTCTTGATCTCTTCGGACCTGCATAAGAGCCTGAAAATCATTGTGCCTTTTGACTGCTATATCACAAGGGGACTTGCTAGGCTAGGAGCTCGGTTTTGATGCTATTCCAGTGCCCCTACATCTACTTTACTTTATGGAGTAACCCCTGAGAAGAATTTGAACATGATAGAGAAGAATATAGGCAGATTTGATAGAGCAGTAATTCTAGTCTATTTGTACAACAAGGTAAGTCCACGTAGCCAGAGAAATATCATCCAATAGCCGGAATTTTTCTTTGGAAACGCCAACTCAATATCCTGGAAGTTGTGATGTTGTCAGGGAGTCCAACTCGCTCACGAAATCCGACATCTTACTGAGGAGCACAATTCGGATTCACCTGTCTCGGCTCCTGAGGCTGCTTCGACTGCTTCTCCTTCCAAGCATCATACCTCTTCCTAGTTTCGATATGCTGATCGAATTTCTCCAAAAACGACAGGGACTCTTTACTAGGCACCTCCGCAGAAGGCATAGTTCCAGCAACAAGTTTAGCAACATGCATCTGGCATTTCAAGTCGGCAGGAAGCAGAGGAGCACCAAGAAGCATGCACTCGACTTCTCGAACTTCATTGATGAGTTCACCAAGAGGCCAGTTCTCAAATTTGGTGGGTTTGGCTGGTGTGAAGCTGGGGTCTGTACGTTTGCGGTATTCGGCGATGGCGCGGACGTAGGCCTGGCGCACTCTTTTGACTGAGTTGGGGAGGCCGGGCTCTTTTACATCCTCGTCGGCGGCAGCTACGAGACGCATGAGAGTGATCTGAAATTCTCTTACCAGCTTGCGGTCGACGTCGTTGGATACGTGGGCGGGGATGGTGGGCGTCTGTTTGTCTTGGACGATAGGTGTCGGTGTGGTTTCCTGGGTCGAAGACGACATGTTTGCGGTCTTGGTGGAGGCCTTTGACGCAGATCTGATAGGAAGCTCTTCCTCGTCATTCTTGTCAGAGATATTCTCTCCGTTCCAATTGGCTAGCTTGCGGATATGGTCGCGCACAGAGACTCCCGAGGTGACCGGCTGCCAGGTGTCAAGTCTCCAGATGTAAGCCTTCCAGTCTCCTTTCTGCATCGCCATCACGACATCGCTTTGCAACCAGAAAGATGCCGTGGTAGTGTCTGATGACCACTGGAATGTTGTTAGAATATGGATGCCCTCTTCACGGATCTTTATCGCCTTGCGACTGCGGTCCCCTTCCTCATCATCAAGAAGGAGCCACCTCAAGCTGGTTGGGACTGCACCAAGGGAGGTGTTCCAGAAGACGACTGTGAAGTGTGGTCTGTTGAGCATGTCGTCGCTAGGCGTGGGGAATTTGAGGCTGTATTTGCTAACACGCCCGATGTCAGGGACCAGACCGTCTTCGCAGAGCAGTCCAAAGGGAAGCAATCCTCTCCAGATACTACTCAAAGTCGTAAGCTCCGCAAGCCACGGCTTGACGCTGATGTTCATGGAAGAATACAGCTTCTTAGCCGCTCCTACAGTGGTGACCAACTGTCTGGGAGCTCTTGCGGTAGTCAAGACTGTTCCTTGAAGCATCTGCCCGAGAATGTCCGAGAACCAATGGGCGGGATATCCAAGACTTTGAAGATGTGAAATCAACCGGAAGAGCACGGTCAGGTTCAAGGGCGCACGCACAGCCTGGTGAGCAGAGAGCTTTGGTCGAGGGTAAGGTAAGCAGATCTTGAGCAAATGTGCTTGAAGATACTTCTCGACTGCTGCGCGGGACATACGCTCGTTGGCAGGGAGCTTCTTAGGCGGTCCCTGTGATCTGACAGTCCACATGGTATAGTCATGGAGCACTACACCTGGCCGACCCCAGCCATTGAGGGACGAAGAATCTTTTCGCAACTCCACGCCAAAGTGTCTTTCGACACTGTTCAAGCCCGTGAGAAGAGTGTACTCAGCGAGGTAATCTTCGTGGTTGTTGAAAGCCGGAGTGTTGAGTAGAACGCAAGAATTGAGCGCAGAACTCTTCTCGCGCTGCAGAAGGGGCACGCCGAATAGAAATGTGCTGAGCGCACCACCCACATAGTCACTAGAGAAAGTTAGCATAGAAAAGTACATCTGAGGCTCCAAACTACTCACGGGATGTTACTCATATGGACACGGTTGTACAGTTTCGGGAACTGTTGCGGGTCGAACTTGCCCTGCTTCTGACCTCGTGTGCTCCAAGTGTCGTGGTGTATGCGCTCCAAACAGTCATTCATCTCACCTACGACAATCTCCACACACAAGCGAGAGCGAAGCTCTTTCAGAGCTAGCATAGTGGATCTGAAGAATAACTCGAAATACTCGAGCAGATTAGAGAGTCCGAAAATTTTCGCGTGCTGTTCATCTGGACAGAACAACAGGAATTCCTGACATGCGAACATAACGTATGCCAATTCGGGCGGGTTGAAGGTGAAGTCGGGTGGATCCTTAGAGTCTCGCTTTTGGCGCTTAGCCTCCCAGTCAATGTCGACAAGGGTCACGTTCGGCTTCCAATTCCGGTCAATGTAATCGGTGATCTTTCGATCTGGCAGGGGAGGTCCCCTCGGGCTCAATTTCTGACCCTCGATAAGCTGGAGCAGCTGCTTCTCATGCTTGGCTGCCAGTTCGCCTTGCGGCATGACAATACCATATGTCCAGAATATCACATCGTCGCGCTCACAGAAAGGCGGAACATGGTCTTCAGCTCCATGGGTGCTGTAGCGACCCATCTTTCCCTGTGAAGCTTGCAAGAGACCATGCTGACGGAACGTGGCTGTATCGTACTTCCCATCGAGATACTGTTGCCATGAACGGAGTTGACGCAACAGTGGAGCTCTCTGAGCCTCTGAAATGTATATCCAGTCTGCAACAGGGCTACCAGCTTGCAATTTGTCAACAAGCGCGGTGACCGTTTGCTGTAACTTGTCGTAGGCAAAAGCTGGCATAATGATTGATCCAAAGACATAGGCCAAGCACGTCAAAGCACCGCGATCACCGATCTGGTTGAGCAAGTGGAGCAGAACTAGGACCTTGGCCATCGCTGCTGCCTTCAAATCAAGGAGTGAGAAATGAAATTTCCTCTTGGTTTTCTTATCGTGCTCGGCCTTGTCCAGATGTATAAGAGTTGCAAAGAAGTTTCGTGCATCTCCAATACCTGCGAACATCCAAGAAAGATCGCCCTTGGATGAAATCATCTTGCTGTCTAACTCCGGGTTGGGTGGATCATGGCCCACAGCGTAATACTCTCCCTCTGCTTCCCTATTCATTCTCCGTTAGAAGCAGATACTCAAGCGCACCACAGTCAACTTACAATGATGGTCTGTATATGGACAGCTCGTCCAAGATTTTTGACCAAGAAGATGATTTCTTGCTTGCAATGTTCATAGCCATGCTCTTCAGGATTTTGTCCTTTTCAACAGAAGAGTCCACCTTCGTGGCCACGAAAGCGGCATCCTTAGAAGTCAGAATCTTCGCTTTTGCTAATCGGACGAAGAGTTTTTGTTTCTTCACGTTAGTGTCTTCCTCGTCTTCTAAAAGCTTGAGCGCCTTCTCAGCGTAGACCTCCGATCCAGAATAGTTACCCAGCTCGAACTGTACGGCAGAAAGATTTGAGAGTGGTGCCGGGTCGTTGGGGGTCAAAGACAGTGCCTCGAAATATGCCTTGGTCGCATCATCGAATAAGCCTTTGCGGTACAGATCATTGCCTCGATTGCGAGCTTGTGTCGATTTCTCCTCGGCAGTTGATGCGATAGGAGTCGAAGCACTCTCAGTCTGCTTGGTATCCTTCGGAGCGGAGCCAGATGCGGAGGTATCTGAAGGACCGATGGAGGAATGTTTCTGGGTCCCCTCTTTGGCTTGCTGTTTTCTCAACTTCATTTTCTGTTCCTCGGCTCTGTACATGGCCCAATACTCTTCTTCCCCGAAATCCCAGAAGAAGAGTCATCATCAGAATCACCATTGTCAGCGGGAACCTCATTGGCAGGAGGACGATTGTCTTCAGAAGAGCCACCATCCCCAGAAGAACCTTGTTCATTAGGAAATTCGTCGTCATCGGTGGAATTCTCGTAGTAGTCGTCGCTGCCAAAGAAATCACGAGGATCAAAGCCCATTGGTGGAACACCATTGTTTCTGAGCATCGAACCAAACCCATTGGCTTCCATACCGTACATGAAATCCCCGAGGGCACTATCGCCAAAGGGAGACATATCCCTGATGTCGAAAGGGGGCAGGTTGCGTTGTCCAGGAGCGTTTGTACGACGAGTGTTGTTCCTGCTTGTTGAAGCGCGAGGTTCAGAATCGTCTGTCTCCCACTCCGAATCGGAGGAAGAACCCATTGTATTTAATGGATTCATGAGAGTGATGTGAGTTGATTGATCTTGAGACTGGGAAAGCGCACACAATGTTTGTTGATCTTAGTTTGGGGCTCTGCGCAAATGGCTTGGCGAAATTCACGAGTCAGGGTTGCTCTCAAAATGATGGTTGGAAATTCGTGATTCGTTCGAGGTAAATGTCTATTTAACAACCTCCGCAATAGTGATAATAACAACACAACACCAGAACTAGAAACGGTCTTGCCTCAACAGCCAGTCCACAGCTCGGTCTACCCTCAAGCCATTTCCCATATCAGTAATTCGCAGTGCCTCCTTTGCCTGCGCGTTTGAGAAACCAATGTCCATAATTCTGCCAATGGCCAATCCTGATGTATCTTCGGCCATGCCCTCGAAGCTCAGCATACTCAATCTGTTGAACGTATCAACCCGGTCTTCGATGATAGGGCTCACTTTTCTCGGTGACCAAGAATTGGGCTGCACTCTGCCACCATGTGCGGTATCGGGAGAAAAAGGCCTCGGAGACGAGGGCGTTGTTGGGCTACTGGAGCTCGACTTCCTATGAACTTCTGGTGCAAGTGCGCTATCTCGTCGATAAAGCGTACATGGTACCACTTTGTTCTTCTTGTTGCTCATGGACATCTGGCGGTAAGCAAGGTTCATCTCCGCGGTCTGACGCTTCCGAAGTAACGTTTTTGTGACGTCCTTCGTCTGCGTGCCAGCCGTGGTAGCAAGTAGTCTTTCTTCGTAAAGTTGTGCGACTGGTTCCCGGAAGAATCTGCGGCGAGTCATACCAGACTGTAGTGGTGCCCAGTCAGTCCAATCGTTCAATTGAGCAAAGTCGAATCCAGCATCGCTCGCATCTTGGAATCTTGCGAGCTCAAGTACGACCGATGGTCCGAGTGATAGGATATAAGCTATCCACTCTTCAACCACACTGGCCTGTACCATGGGATCCATGAAGCTGCCACCGGTGTGACGGAAGACACCAGTGCTTTGTGCTTTGCTTGTCTCTCCTTCATAAGGCTGCATCAATGCGTACAGACATTCCCAGATCTCGGACATATCGTACAGCTGTTCCGCAGACAATCCGGAACCATTTCCAGCTGCAAAGTGGTCTGGTGCATTCAGCAAGATGCCATCCATCTCAAATTCAGGACTGAAACTCAGAGTAGCAGCGCAGCCTTTCTGATGGGCAAGGATACCACCTTTAAGCCAGTCGGTCTGGCCTTTCAGATCATTATCTCTTCCTCTGTCGCAGCCGAAGATTTTGCAGAACGACCAAATACGATAAATGGCGTCCTCAGATCTCGTGCAACCTTCCGTCATGAGAGAAGAAATTGTCTCGGGACGGAGGAAAGACTGACACTTCGTGGCGATGACGTCTTTGAGCTCTTGCACGATAGCACGATCATGGCTGATACATGACATGTAAGTCGAAGGAGTGATTCCAATATCCTCTAGGAATTCGGCAGGCATAAAGTGGCCGAAGGGGAAGGGTGAGAGCTCTCGTAACTCCCATGCTGGTGGAGACACGTTGAATAGGACTGACTTGAGAAGATGGAGCTTGTTCTCTTCGTAAAATCTTCTTGCGGTCTTGCTGACCATCGACAAAGAGTTCAAGTCCTCGAAGGATAGCGAGGCGGCCATGATCTGTAAGCATATAACCTCCTGCTCGAAAGCTGAAGCTGAAGACTTCTTCGCCGACGATACACTCCAAGACAGCCACATAGACTCAACGTCGTGCGATAGAGAACAACGAACGCTTGAAACTCTGCGAATGTCTTCTTCGTGGCTGCTGAGCCTGTTCTCCTGTCTAGTAGGAACTGACTGGCGGCGGACTGGGACATCTATCGAAGCAGGCGCAGGCTTACCGTGTGCAACACCGACCGGCTGTACCCATTGGCGTTTACGCGATTTCTTGGGCAAGGTGGGCGCCCGGGACACGTTGTCGACCGAAAGATTATAGTTCGGGGGTTTCCCAACAGCAATGCCATCGAAAGCTGTTGGTGACGTCCCCTCGGTAATGGTGCTTAACTGCCTCTGCAGATCATGAACTGCTTCGCTGAAAGTAGGGCTTGGAGCACGGTGGTCCAAGGCCGGAATCTGGAGGTGTTGGAATGTAGAGCCCGCACGAGGGGTATGTCCGTCGGCAGATACCTCATCAAATATGCCCGCTTGTACCGGAGATGTGATGGAGAATGCAGCGCTGACAGATCTCTTAGGCACGTCCAGATAGTTCCAGTGCGAATCTTGTACAAGGTCGTCTGGAGATTCTGCTTCTACGCTTGTCATCGATGAACTTCTGCTGTAGCAAGAACCATTGTCGAATGTATCGTCCTGGAAGATGGTGTTGCTCGATACTGATGACCTGCTGTTATCGCCGCTCGATAGAGATCTGACCTCGCTTCTTCTGTTTCCGATAAGAGGACTTGTGGTGCGAAGGGCTGGGTGTATGGCCATCTCATTGGGACTCGATGGCTGCGGCGATGTCGAGTACCTGGTTGCGACCATGGCAGGCGCAGCACGGATGGGTTTGCATGCAGGGATCGGTGCCTCTGCCCCTAGTATCTGCCTCAATTTATTGCCATGAACCAGCGCCTCATCCCGCGGCGATTGCCTTGGTTTGTCGCCAGGGACAGGTGCCTCTTCTCCCAAGATCTGTCGTAATTTGCTACCAGGTATTCTTACGGAGAGGCGTGGCCGACGTGCTTTGTCTGTTGCCGAAGAGAATGATGTGGTTTTTTCTGAAGGCTCAAGCGGAGTCTCTAGTTTCTTAGGTGACTTGCCCACATCCCAAAGCACCACTCCGTCACGCCAGACTCCAATTCTGCTGTCGAAGACACCATGCTGTTTACTCGCAGAGATGACTTCGCGATTGTCCAGAGGAGATGCGGGAGGAGATGTGTTGATCGTACTGGACTTCCTGATGGCTTGCAGGATTTCCTCGTTCGGAGAGATAGCCCTGGCGATGTCCAAGGCCGACATCGAGCGTCCGGCCGAGTTCTGTGGCACGGCATGTAGCACCGTCCCTTCCTGATTCTTCGATGATTTGAACTTGCTCATCCAAAAGCTCTTCCTCGGGCTACTGGGAGATTCTGCCTTGCTGGGTGCAGCAGACATGTTCGTCATGGCTTCGTATATTGAGGATGTCTTCGATTTGGGAGTGATAGTCCCTCGTCGGGAGAATATGGACACACTTCTTCTGGCTGTACATTGTTCATCGGCTTGGTTGGCAGAGCAAAAGCTCGAGTGTTGCGCCATAGCGAGGATGGTGAGAGATGAGTGTTGCTGAGTTGAAACTTAGGTGGCTAATCTGGGAAGTACCATTGGGACTGCCTGACTCAATCTCACGGCGTACGGTCGGAAGTCCTCGAGACCACCGGTGTTATATTTCCGAGCCAAAAGACTGTTGGACATGACGGGGAGGTAAGGTGATACTGGGGGGGATATAGGAAGATAATGGAGGGCACGGGTGCGAGTATGAACTGCTGTCCCGCCAATACATCCACGAGCTTCCCGCATACTGCAACATCCCGGCAGCCGGAGCAAACATGTACCAACTAGGTTGACAGACATTGGACGAATCGACAAACTTGGAGTGTTGGAGGTAGACGCAGAGTAAGCTGAGAGGAAGGCCGAGGCCGATCTCCCCGCTGTTGCTCCCGAAAATAGACTCTTGGAGGTGTTGTTGCACCAGGGCTCCCCACTCCGTTCATCTTTCGGGGTATTTGATTCGTAGATCTTGAAGCAGCTTTAGTGACTCCATGAGATATTCAAATACTCATGATAATCATGCCAATGGGCCCTCTGTCTATTTGACTTCTTGCAAGATCTGCAAAAATCCCCAAGAGCTGACCAGAAGTAAGCGACCGCGCGACCGCAGCACGCGATAACTTGTATCACGTTTCCAGATCGGGCCGCGCATAAACACATGCAGCTAACGGAACCTTCGTGCAGCTTGCATCCATAAGGCGCGGATTCGAATATATTGTTCAACGCGTGGGGGGTACCGGGAGCTGTATTTGGAAATAGGATCGGAGCTTGCATGAGGCCCTCTCACACCTTGCTGTTGGCCAAGTGGTGTTGGTCTCCAGTCTCTTGGAGCTTACGTGGGTTGGTAGGACAAGCAAGCAACTCCCTTCCGGAAACCAGCAGCTGGGCACGGCTTGCGGCTGTAAGAGTCTGACGACTTCCGACAATTGTGAAAGCATTATTCGTCATTTGTGCTCACAGGAAATCCGAGCGGTACAGGTAACAGGCGACTCCCGAGCATGCTTATAACGTCCGACACTCGTGAGACCACAGCTGGACATGTATTGCACGGTGCGTGAATAATAAAAGCCCAGTCGGGACCATATTTTTGTCATTCCGGATATTGTGCGTTCTAACTAATATGCTTCGCAATCAGCTTTGGTTGGATTGGACGCAACCCAGGCAAAGAGACTGACCCGCGATAAATCGACATGGCGACATAAGGAGAAGCCTATTCATGTTATCTATAATACAAATACTACTAGAGTCACTACAAACTATGTGTTCCATTACCAGTTTGGCAAGGCGGCCGCGGCTCTTCTTCTGGCCTCATCACGCCTAGCCTCAACACGTCTGGCCTCAGCACGTCTAGCTTCCTCACGCCTGGCTTCATCTCGTCTAACATTGCTAGCCATATTCTCTATAGCCTCCACCGCATCTTCCTCATCACTGTCATCCTGGTCACTCGACATTGAGGTGTCATCGTCATCATCCTGGTTGCGAGTCTGCATGGCTGGCTGCGTCGCTGATCTGGGTGCCGCATCATTCGAGTGAGTTGACATTGCAGCAATGCGACCGGCTGAGGTTCGAGCGGGCTGTGTTGCAGGCTCGTTTTGAACTGTCGGGGTCATCAATGCTGCTGCAATTGGATTGTCTCTTGCCCATTGCTCTGGGTTCATTGATCGTTGGACACCTTGCTCAATCATATGGCTCAAGATCTGCTCTTCATTCATTTGAACCAGATTGGACTGACGCCAGAAATCTTCAGGGCGCATATTGGCGGCATCGCGCATACGCTGGTCTGCCTGACGCATTAGTTCAACGGGGTCCTGTGCGTTATCCCAATCGAAGGCTCTCGCATTGATAGGCTGGCCCGTGGCCGTATTGGCAGCAGGTTGACTTGATGCTGCTCTATTGGGAATTGCGCCAGGAGTAGCCTTCTTGGCAGGTTGGGTTGAGGCAGGCTTATTCGCTTTGCGCCTTTCAGAAGCGGGAGTAGCCTGAGGTTGGGATCCAAAAGCTTGACCCTTTTCCAGCACGTTCTTCAAAGATTCATCCAGGCCCAGCGATCGCCTTTTCTCCTTTGAGGGTTTGAAAGCTTTGGGTGTCTTTTTCAGGGTCGTCTCTTGCTTGGAGCTTGAAGGCACATCCGCGGCTTTCTCATGTCTCGGAGTTGCGTCTCGGTTTTTCTTGATCGCTTTCTCTGGCTTCTTCTCTGGACTATCCTTCACGGGCTGTTTGCCTTTCTTTCTTGAGCTCAAGCCGGTCAAGATGTCAGGAGGTGCGGTTGATGGTGGCGGTCTAAACAGATGAGCATCGTCAAGGATACGACTGCGTCTCTTTTTAGCTTTACGTCCTTGGCCTCTGCGCGACCTTCCACCACTTTCTTCGACATCCGATGAGTATTCCGAAGGGCGAGCTGTGGGTGACGTGAATGGGCTAATGTGATCATCCTTGCTTTGAGTGGCAGGTGCGATGCTCGTGTTTGGAAGAGGATCCAGGATGTCTTTTGTCTTCTCGCCGAGAACGTTCTCCTTTTGTGCAACGTCTGTCGGTTGAGTGTCCTTGTTGGGCTGGACAGAAGCATTGAGATGTGTAGTGCGCTTGGTATTGGAGATCCTGAAAGGGCCGAACATTTGAGGCGTAGGCTTGGGAAACGGCATCTCGTCGTCATCATCAGAGCGGTAGTTCTGGTCGTAGTCCGAGATTAGACTGTGTTCAATCGAGTCACTACGCCAACACTTGATAGATTCTACATCGTCTGAATCTGAATGTGTATGTGTTTCGAGCACCTTCTTACCCTCGACCACATTGTTGGGATCATTGCGCGCAGGGCCTTTGCCCTGCTCTGAGCACAAGTCTGCACCTAGCAGAGGCACATCGTCATGTCTTTGAACAGGGAGTTGACCAGGGGTATCATTGGCAGCCAACATGTCCGTATCGCCTTCTCCATCGAACGAAGCAACGTCAAATGTTTCTTGCGCTCCAATCTCGGGGCTCGAACTTGGGAACACGGGAGTGGAGTGGGTGGCATGTTCGATTTGATCCTCATCAAGCATCAAAGCATCTTCTTCTGGATCACTGAGCCCATCGGGTTCTGCTGTACTCATCTCGAGTCCAGGCATGCTGTACGCATGGTTTTTGTCCTCCTGGGTCGCTGCTAGAACACCAGGTTGTGAAGATGGAACGAGAACTTCATTATGCTTGAGATCTGGGCTATGACCGTTCGTGATCGAGGTTGGACGTGCTTTTGGCGTACGAGCCAATCTTGCCTGTGATATAGACTCGAGAGCTGCCTTGCCGTACAAAGGCTTAGCTTTGGGCGTCGGTATAGATGCGACAGGAGGACTGCTCCTGAAAGCGCTTGCGCCAGGGGAAGCCAAGTTCTGATGTTTGTGCGGGCTTCCCTTGGTACCTTTTTTCTGAGGGCTCTTGGTAGGGCTGCTGCTGTACATAGCCTCGGATCTTTCAACGGCTGCATGGAGCGCTTCATCCGTGAGGTCCTTGTCATCATATGACGATTCTTCATCGGAAGAGATGAACACACTGTCGTCGATAGCATCGATTGGTGGTCGCGGTGTTGCGGAAACAGGTTTTGACTTTCTTGCAGAGGATTTTGGCGCATGCTGGCCATTGCGTAGGAAGGGCAACTTCGACTGGCGCAAGCTCTTAGCTGCAGGCCAGCCTGGCGATGACAAATTGCGAAGATTGTCATTTGCGTCATCCTTTGTTGATCTCATAGGGGTGGGCTGCATGGCAGAGATGGAAGCAAATGCGAAGGCAGATTTCCGATCGATAGCAGAAGCTTGTACATTGACTTTCTGATCATGCATGAAGCTGGGTCCTCGAATGCTCGTGATTTTTGCCATAGCAGATTGTGCTACCGAGGGAGCAGTCCTCTTTGGTGTCGAGATTGCTCCGAGTTTGGAAGTACTAGCAGCCTTTGCATCGAGCGGCTTAGTTTGAGGGGTTGCTTCTGCTGTGGCTTTGGTCTTCTGCTTCTTCGAAGTGCAAGGGATAACCACTTGTACTTCAACGACGGATGATCGTCGTCTTTTATTGCCGTGGTCGATAGGTGATTTGGTGCTTGATCCGGGATGGGTGTTCTCGGTGCTAGTTTTCTGGTCGGATGAGGGACGAGGAGTCTGATTGGTGGTCAAAACCTCGGTTCCGATGCCGCTACCCAGTGGACGGCTCGGACGTGGTTGAATTGGGCGGCCGGCCTCTTTATCAAGCGCTGACTGCTGGGTCCAGGCGGCCAGCTGCTGTTTGTAATCGTTGTCGCGCTCCAGGTCGTCATTGAGTCGGCGTTGCTTGACTTGATCATCTTGTTTCTTAGAAGTCTCAAGAGCCTCAATCACCTCCAGCTGCCGTGTTTCTTTCGCCCTTCGCACATCGGCCCTTTCCTTGTCATTGTTGATCTTTGACCTTTGACGTGAAGCCTCTTCAGCATCTCTAGTCCTGTCTCCGCTCGACTTCTTTTTGAAGTCTCTAGCTTTCTGCAACTGCTCTGAAAGCCTGTCACGGGTACCAGCGTCATTCTCGAACAAGAATTCCACAGAGGGGGACCTTCTAAGATTCAAGGGGTTGGCCTTGGATGCTGCGCGTTTGGCTTCTTGGAACAGATTATTAGCTCTGCTAGTAATCTGACCTGGTGAACGGAGAGGAAAGAACTCTTTAGCCACACGCTTCATCTCAACATTCTCAATTCGGCAAGCCAGGAGGAAGTCGTCCTCATCTGGGGCAAACTTCTCGTTCGGGCCAGTCGAAGCTTGACCACGTTGTAGCTGCTCCTGGTGGCGGGCTTGGGCAATCTTTGCCTTGTTCTCTGCTTGAAGACGTTCCCGAACCTGGACGAAATGGAATTTGACGCTGTCGTCGGATCGGTCCACAAAACGAAGGTCGTGGAGGCTTTTCCAGGAACGATTGTCGCGAATAGCACGAATGAAGTACGCTTCTTCGTCTTCGGTCCATGTGGCGGCAATACTAGCTTTGCGTTGTTCGATGGCCGCAGCATTCTTTTTTCCAACAGCCTTCGCTTTTTTCCTGACACTCTCCACAGTCCGGGCAGGGAGGTGATACTGCTTGATGTCGGCAGGACTAAGTCCTTTGGCCAGCCCTTCGATAACCAAGTCTATCTCCTCTTCTGACCAAAGACTTGATGATTTCTGAGCGCTGCCTCCGCGGGCTTCACTGCTGTCCAAGCTCTTTCTTTTGTTGGATGCGGATGAGCGAGCAGGGGTTTGGTTGTTGGTGCTACTGAGGCGTGGCTGAGAGTCCTCAGAGATGGGATCGGTAACAACAAGTGTCGTTTCAATGGTCGGGGGTGTGATAGTAGCAGTCTCGGCTTGAAGCACAACAGGTGGTTTTTGGGCGCTCGGGACAGCATCGAGTGTAGAGTATTGCGATGCGGTGTTGGCTGCCCTGGGTGGAGTCTCAAGGTGTGGAACAAAGGGAGGGACCTTGAGCGGAGAGCCAAGTTCAGGAGAGCGGACGAGATGTTCTTCGTACGAGTCTTGTGACAGGAGCTGCGAGCTCGGAGCTACCTGGCTGCTAGTTGGAGCGACCTGGCTGCTAGAAGCAAAGTGACTGACAGAAGGGCGGTTGATTCTTGCTGGAATGGCAAAGCCGTCTTGATCTATGCGCTTCTCTGCAGGGGTTTCGTGTGACTCTACTGGATGATCTGGGTCGAGATTGTCAAGTGTAGCACCATAACGGCGAAATTCCGAGCGTCTTCTGTTGATCTCGTCTAGTTCCTCGGGCGTGGGCGGTATCAAAGGAGGGTGGAGATGGGAATCGAAAGGCACTGTATCATCTCTACCGAGAGGCAACTGCTGGACCTGGACTATGCGCTTGTGCGGATCTTCAATTGCTCCAAAGATGTCGATGACGGTGTCGCGTATATCGATATCGGCTCCGCTGTCGTCTTGAATCTTTTTGAAGAACCAGTCTCTGTACAGAAGTGTTAGCTGACTCGAGGTGCGCCATGTATTCCATGCTTACTTTTTGCGTCCGTGGCCATAGTTCTCCTTGTAACGTTGCTCTATGGCGTTCCAGACCTGCTGGAAGGTGGCATCCTCTTCGACTGCGAGCAAGAAGGTCGTAGGCTGCTCAGGCGGTCTGAGCACTCGGGCTGTGATACGAATCTTTGGAGGACGCATAGCGCCGGTCTGCTGGATGAATAAGATATAGACGGCCGCTGCGTAGTACGGAGAGGTCGAAGAAATGGGAAGAGTGACGGAGCTTCGGATTGAACAGACGCGTACGCGACGTCCTTCTTTTGCGGAGACGCGTTCTTAAATTGATTTTCACTTTTGTCTCTCAGCAAGTGAAGTCCAACGCAGTTTGCAAGACCGATAACCCCACCTGCGTATTAAGTCGTCTGGTGTACAGGACCTTGTCCTTGTCATTGTTTGCTATACAAGAGCCTTGAGGCAGTAGATAGATCTAGCGAGGTTATGTGTTTTGAGTTTTTACTTGAGGGGAAGCTCTTTTCTGACTCTCTAATGGACTCTACATCGCGCTAGGCGACGCATGATCGTCCAATATCAAGTCTGAGAGATTCCTCATCTCTCCAGCAACAACACTACAGATATCCAAGCGTTGTTTAAGGAAAATAGCGTGCAAGTGTTTGGAGTATCTGGTATCTGACCATTATCTCGACCGTTTGGTTTTAGCTTTCAAGTGACCCTGACTCCGAAGCCTTGACCAACCGTTCGTAACTTCCGAAAACCCACTCTCCAGAAATTGGTTGTCATTGACTCGTGAGGTTGAACTACTCCGCTACTTACTTGTCCGGCCAAGTACTCTGTTGGTCACATCTCTGGGCATACAGTAGACAGGGTCGATTTCTAAAAGCCCTGGATACTGCAGCAGACTAAGGCCGGCGATTCCAAAATGTGTGTGGAAAACGTCGACCATGTCGCCTGCTCTGTCCGAAATGCCACCCATGTTTGGATCCTGACATTTCAATATGAACTCTGCCAGCTTGGTCTGGTCGATCCAATGCACCCTGTCAATCATGGCCAGACTACTCACGACCCACCAACTGTAGCACACATCTTCAAGCTTTTCTGGTCTGCCGTTGAGGCCGCCATTGGGAAGCTGTCTCTCGCTAAGCCAGCCACCTAGCTTGTCAATGTCGACAAGGTCTAGTCGATTCGCAATAGCGAGGGTTCCGACACACGTGAAGACTTGGCCCGAATGTGATTCTGCTCCCGGGCCCGTTCCGTAACCACCGTCGAAGTTTGCGCAAGACTGTACGTGTTCTATGGCTTTCTCGACATCGACCAGATGCATCAAACCGAGCAGGGAGAGGGCATTGAACGCACCGTAGAGAAAGCGGGTATCTGTCTCGCCCCATTCGTCGCCGGCGAAGGTGCCGTTGTCAGGCTTCTGGAGGCTAGCGATGACTAAGGATTGTCAGCAGAATGGCGGGTGCGGGGTTTGTTGAATACTGACAGCAACCTATGCGATGCTCGGCTCCTGGCAGTCTTTGCTCTAGGTCGTCAAAGGCATCCAATGTAGCCAGGATCTGAACAGCACTGACGGTATAGAGCATGTGAGGGTCATGGCCAGGGGCAGCACCAAAGCCACCGTTTTCGTGAAGACAAGACAGAACAAAGTCCAGCAAGGCGGATCTGGGCAAGGCATCAGGCTGACCAAGTAGATAGAGTGGAGTCAGACCCCAGTAGATGCCACTCATGCGCAAGTGCTCGGTAAGCCAGTATTCGAGTTCATCCTTGCGCTGTGTCTGCTGTCAGCAACAGACAGGCGATGGAGGGGTAATGGTGGCGGACCGTATCGAGAGACTGGATGTAGTCGACATGTTTCTGGGCACAGAGCTGCAGTTCGGCGGGCAGTTGAGAGAAGCCTCCACGGCCGGGGCCTGCGACGAGCGACATGTGTTGGGGTAGAAGCGGTGCGGTGGAGCGTGTCTGTGTAGAAGCGACGGCGGGTATGAGGGAGCAGCAGCGGCGGGTATGAGGGAGCAGCAGCGGGGTGTCGACAAAGAAAGCTGTGGCTAGTGTTTGTGGAAGTGCTTCGCGTGGAGTCTCCGTACTCGAGTCGGGATCAGAGGGATCAGCTCCCGTATTGGACCCTGAGTCGAGCGACTCCTGAATGTTGCGGAATGCTCGAAGAGTGGGCGCGCGTCGACGACTCGAGACAAGCTTGCCAATCTCATCTCAATCCCATACCACGCAATCCGCCCGACTTTCTTTCTCCCTTCTCTTCATCAGTCTGTCCCTCTCGCTCCCGTATACCATCCAGCAGCAGTTCTTGCCGAGGCGCCAGAGCTTGGTGCATATTGCTGCATCGCTAGACAAAGGCGCGTCGACCTCCCGGGGACAAGTGCAGCCGAAGCCCCCCTGTCGAAAGCGTCGACGAAAGAAAGAGAAAGCAGCCCACCAACTCCACCACGGTCGTTGATGGGTGCACCACGAGTCCGCACCAAGTAGCAGCAGGAGCAGCTCCCAATACCACCCACTGCCCTTGTAGTCGCCCGAACAAAGACCATGGCGCACAAATCTCCCTCGACCCTGGCCGACTCCCGCCCAAAACACATGAGCAGCCCCATTTCCCTCCATGGAATCGACATATCCTCTCTAGATGCACGAGATGTTTTTGGCCTGGGTATGCCCAGTGAATTGACCGCTCTACCCACCGCCTCGCCCGACCTCTCTCGCACACGTGAAGACCCCGAGCGCCAGAGCTCCCGTTCCGCTCATAGTCCTTCTCTCTCAGCCGGCCGCATCACCGACGACAGCACTGTCTCTCACTTCGATCCTCCGCCAGAGTCTCGTTCTCGTTCAGTTTCTACCTGGATCTACCCATACCGCAAAGCTCCTGGTTCCTCCCCTTCCTTGTCTATCCGTGCCAAAGACAACGACGACGGCCCATGTGAGTGATGTCGCCGCTTACTGACTGCTTTGATGCCCTGCGACAGACACTAATGCCCAACAGCCGCGACAGTACCCGCCGTACCACCGTTGGATCAAAGCCAGCGTCCTTTCACTGCCGCTGGTCCCCAACCCTCGCCAGTCATTCCTTCAACTTCGGCCTCCAACCTGAGCTCAAACAACGCGAAGCCTAAACCAGCCAAGAAGCGCATGCCAGTTCTCGGAAGATCAAAGTCATTACGCGCCGAGGATCAGCTCAACGACCTGACAGACACCAAGTCAAAAGCAAAGTCTCCCATACTCAAGCAATCGAAGCACGGAGTACATAGCAAGTCCACTCCTGCCATCGAAATGCCTCCTATGCAGAAACCCCTTCCCGACAACAATCGCAAGTTTATGGGTATCATGCGCGACAGATCGCAAGACAGAGCAGATGCCGACGCTGGCAACAAATCAAAGTCCAAGAAGGACAAGAGCCAGGATCGTGATGGAAATCTTTACAAGAACAACAACTCTTCGGCCTTTTTTGACTTCCGCCAGAGCTCGTCACGCGCCACTGATGGCTTTACCAAGGCTAGCAAAGGCTTGCTCAGCAAAATCACTAGAGGTGGTAGTAACCATGGCAAGCCTCAGCCGGTAACGGACGATGGTGATTATGTTGTGCAAGTTCTCAACAAGGGTCTCATTGAGCAGACCCGTCTTACACGTATCGCCCAGTCATACGACGACTGCAAGGATAAGACCGAATTCTGGATGCCTGCTTTGCCCTGGCGTGCAATTGAGTATGCTGTCTGGTCCTTGACTGCTGCCAAATGCTGACCATCCACAGTTACCTGAACGGAAAATGCGAAGAGGAAGGTCTATACAGAGTTTCCGGTGGTGTCGCCAATGTCAGGAAGTGGAGGAGACGCTTCGACACAGGTGAGTTCTTTCGTCCGATCTGATAGACTTCAGGATATACTGACGCGTCTATAGAGCTTGATATCAACTTGCTGGACGAGTCGGAACTGTACGACGCCAGTATCATCGCATCACTCTTCAAGGAATGGATCCGCGAACTCCCCGAGGACATCTTCCCCAAGGATTCACAGCAACGCATCACCTCACAGCTGCCCACAGAAGTTCCCGACAAGGGCTTTGTCCCGGAGGTATTGCGCCGTGAGCTTCAGCATCTGCCGCCCTTCAACTACTACCTTCTCTTCGCCATCACTTGTCATCTCAGCCTGCTGCTCGAGTACCAGCACAAGAACAAGATGACTTTGGATAACTTGTACCGTTGCTTCAACCAATCTCTCAAACTTGACGGCCGTATCTTCTACACTCTGGTCGGAAACTGGCGATTGTGCTGGGCTGGCTGTGTCACGGAGAATGACTATCTCGTCAAGGAATACGACTATCTCAAGCATCCCTACCCCCAGTTCATTCAGGACAGCCTGGCCGCCAATGAGCGCGCCATCTCATCCTCGGAAAGCAGTAACCCCCCTGCGAATGGATCTTTTACCCCTGAAGTCCAGCGTCCCGCCACATCGCATACCCTCCTATCACATTCAAGTGAGAATGACGAACCCTTCATCACACCAGTCAAGAAGAACAAGCGCAGTTCTTCCGACGTTACCGGCTTGTCCCCTATGCGCTTCAACGCCAGCCCCCTCTACCGCGGACCAACATCCAACCCCTGAGAAGCCTTGATCGTTTTGCTGTGTTTTCTTCCGATCGCTCGTGCAGGCATCACGGCTCTGCTTTCGCACGAGACGAGTAATTCAAAACAGGCTGGACCTTTTCTTATCATGCATGCGGATTGATGGTATTCTTCTTCCTCTTCATCCTCTTCCTCACCATCATCCCATTCCATTGCTTCTTACCGTTTTTGCTTTTTTCTTTCTTCGATTTTTGTATGTACGAGTTGATATACCCCCTCGATGTTTTCCTTTTGCTCGGCGTTTCTTCTGGGATTGGCAATTTGGGAGGACGAGAAGGGAGGGAGGGCGAGAATCCCCAAAACAAAAGAGAAAGAAAGTAGTGGATAAAACAAGGAGAAATCTCGAGAAGAAGCAGAGGAGGCTTTTCTTGTTGTATGATCACGGTGGTCTGAGAAGGAAAAGGATAGGACACTTTGTAGCAGGTGAAGCCTTGAATGGTGGGCTACTGCTGTTGATGGCGCTTCTTATGGAACCATGAGATATGAATCCTCTTTTTCTTTTGACATTGCTTTATTGGTGCCTTATGTCGTGATCATCTCGCCCCTCTGGAACACTGAAACGGGACCAGTAGTGTCAGGGTGGAATATCAGACTTGATTATATGAGATTGTTTCAAGAGTGCATGAGAGCAGACCTACTTGATTTAACACACTCTGGCGTTTGATCACTGCCTCCTCTTGTATTTACTCTACTCGAGTATGGTCATTGTGTTTCTAAGGGGTGATCGATATTGGTGGTCAAGGGTATCACCCTGTCTTTGTGTTGATAGACAGATCATCACATCTCTCACGTCACAGAGCATGATCTGATACCGTCTAAGAGATCATAACGTAGCAACGGAGAGCTGTGTGAAGTTCTCGTTTTCACAATACCCTTGATCGACGTATCATGTTGCATTCTATCCCCGAACATTCGCAAGCTTCAGATTCGTGCATGCTCCTCCACATCAGTTTTCAATGCTACCTTTGGTCGTGAAGATTTCTGATAACGAGAGCTAAACAAAGAAAGATGTGCAAGGAACGCCGTGAAATTTGGTGTTACTTGAAAGTGGGAAGGAAGAAGTAGATCTCACTAGATGTTGCTCGAGCAGAGCAGAGCAGCCAGAAAGGATTGAATAACATCACTCAACACAGCCATCTCGAGAATATTGAAATTTGAAGAAATTGAAAGATTTTGATGAGAACAGAAACACTTCTTTTACACAGTTTTGTGACTTTAGCGCCACGCGCCTTTTTGCCGGAGGTGATGAAGCTGCCTTCGCCGCTCGACAGAGCGTCTGCCTTGCTCCGGCCAATCTCGCCTGTTTCCAAGCGCTGGTATATCTCTGCGCCCTGAGTCGTGACGTGTATATCGTCTTGCCGCCCCTCGGGCAGGGACGTTTGATTTGTTTATTGTGGTTGCGTATCGGTCGGATATCGTCATGGTGAGTTTCAACGACCACCAAAGCCTGGTGGAGGGAAGCCTCTGCCCTGTCCAGGAGGAGGCTGGAAGCCAGGAGGTGCACCGAAACCAGCTACCGTTGTGTTAGCGATTCTGCTCATTAAACATGATGATATTGCAAGTCGACTTACGAGGAGCGCCGCCAGGAGCGCCAGGGAAACCGGGAGGAGGACCTTGGAAACCGGCTGTCGAGCTATGTCAGCATTTTCAGGGGACACGGGTACATCAGAACATACGAGGACCGCCTCTACCACCGAAGCCTGGTGGGGGAGCGCCAGGGAAGCCTCCAGGAGCACCAGGGAAACCGAAACCAGGAGCGGGGCCGCCGACACCTGCAGCGGGGCCAGTAAGACCAGTTGGGGGAAGACCTCTGCCGGCAGGACGAGTAATACCAGGGCCAGCAGTCATAGTGGGAGCGCCGGGACCAGCAGGACCGTCCTTGGCCAGTCTTGCTGAGGGATCTGCGGGCGGGGGACCCTCGACGGTAGAGGCGACAATGTGAGCACCACGGACGATGGTGAGGCCGAGAGTGCGCTTCTCCTCTGTCTCGACGAATTGAGGCTCTGCCTGTCCAGGAGCTGCCGACTTTGTGGGCTTGCGCTTTACTCGGCGGAACTCCTCAGTGTCTGCGAGGACGAGATTCATATGCTTGTCGAAGGCGAGCATCTGGCCGGCCATCTGACGTCCGTCCATCATGGTAACGCGAAGGCGGTAGTTGATCAGGCCCTGCATCTTGCCCTGCTTGTTTGCGGCCGCCATGCTGAAGGTCGATGCGCGCGGACGCGACTACTGTGAAGGATTGGGTGGGTGGTCCTGAGAAGGTGCGCGAATGCTGCGGCGACGACGAGAGAAGCAGCAGAGAGATGCGACGGGTTGTTGCGAATTGATGGATGGATGGCAGGGATCAAAAGAGTCGGTCGGTCTTGCTCTTTCCAGTCGACGCAGCTTGCGCTTGCCTGTTCTGTGCCTGGCAAGTCTGCGCCAAGAGTCGCACCTGCCTTCTCCGCAATCCATCACCGAAGAAGTTGGAAGCTCTTGTGCTCCCAGCTTTCCATCAGTCCGTTTCCGCCCATACACATAGACAACAATGGCTGCGACAAAGATGCAATCGCCGCTGAGCATCCTCAGGGCTCCCGCTCCTCTCACTCGCTCGATCCACACATCCGTCTTCCACGCCGCACAACGACCGCAAGCCTTGTCCTCGGCCCTCGTCCTCTCACGCCATGCGTCATCTGCCGCTTCGACCTCGTCCACTCCCACGCAGTCGCAAACACCACAGCTCTCATGGGATGAATTCCTCAAGCTTCGCCGTTCTCGCCGCTTCATCAACCTTGGCTCCTCCGCCCTCAGTGGTGCTGCCAGTGTCGCTGTCGCCGTTCCGGCTTTCGCCGAGTTCGAGATCGAGAACATTGGCGCACAAATGACTGGTCTGGATCCCATGTTTGTCATTGGTGGTAGCTTGATGGGCGTTGGTGCTGTTGGTTGGTTGTTGGGTCCCTTCTTGGGAACCGCTTTTTTCAACATCTGGAAGGGAAGCGTGAGGAAAGAGTTTGCCAGGGTACGCCATCATTCTGCTTTCTAGTCATAGAAGCGTTGTATACTGACCAAATTACCAACTACAGAAAGATAAGGACTTTTATTCGCATATCAAGAGGTTCCGCGCCGACCCTGCTAGCTCCTCTGTCAACAACCCCGTTCCAGACTACTACGGCGAGAAGATCAACAGTGTCGCCGACTACAGGCGATGGCTGAAGGACCAGAGAGCCTTCACTAGAAAGAAGAACAAGAATCTGCTCTAAGCGACCCCACCTTCACATTACACTGTATTACCACCATTTTGTTCAGCGCAGGAAGCTTGAGCTATTAGCGAATGCATATCGACCTTTACATCTATTTGTCTGTGTTCAGTGAGTAGTTCAAGACTTGACTCGTTATGTTCTACATGAAAGCCTCTCCAAGTTCCCAAATGAATGATCCACCTGTTTCTAGACGTATCGTCCGTCTTTGACAACATCAAAACTTAGCCCCAAGTTCCTTCTCCTTCTTGATTTGTTCTTCATCAACCACAATGATCGCTTTACCCTTGATCTTTCCTCCGTGAACCAGATCGACCAACTCTCCAATCTTGTCAAGACCTTGGAACGGATTGGTCTTTACTTTGATGCCGTGCTCGGCGATACACTTGAGCATGCTCACACTCTGCTCCGGCGAACAAAGCAACGAGCCCTTGACTCTGATGTCACGGAAGATGAACTCGGCGAAAGGAATCGTGACATTGTCCGGCTGTGCAATCTGCACCATGGTACCGTGCATCTTTGTCAAAGCGCACGCCAGTCCAGCTGCGTCGTCGGCATCACTGAGAGTGATTGATGCATCAACTCCAGCGCCTGCAGTAACCTTCTGTACCTCCTGGACCACCGTGTCTTTACCCTTGCGTGCATCAAGGACCACATCTGCTCCGGCTTCCTTAGACAGCGCCAGACCCTCATCTCGAGCATCGATGCCGATCACGTTCAGACCAAGTGCCTTCGCCATCTGAACACCGAGATGGCCCAGACCACCACCACTGCCGACGAATGCAATCCACTCACCGCTTTTGAGCTCTGCCTCCAAAACGCCCCTCCAGATGGTCCTGCCCGCACATGCAAGTGGTGCTGCACTTTCGAGGGTGACCGCATCGGGAATTGGTGTTGATGTTCTGGAATCTACGAGGGCGTACTCGGCAAAGAAACCATCTCTGTGTACGCCTGAATGTCCTGCAATGTTGGTGCAGTATTGTCGCCATGTCTCTGGGCCGTAGCAATCCTGGCAGTGGCCACAAGGGTGGTATGGCAGTCCGCACATGACGCGGTCTCCAAGCTTGAAGTTTGTGACTGAAGAGCCTACTGCAACAACAGTACCGGCACCCTCGTGCGAAGCTGTAACGGGAAGGTTAGTTCCAAAAGTGCCGTGCTGAACCATGCTGTCGGTATGGCAATTCGAAGCAACACCAACTTTGACAAGGATGTCTTCCGGCGCCAGATTCTTTGGGACAGGAACAGTGTTGATTTCGTATGGCTTATCGAACTAGATTCTGATTTTAGTGTATAGCCCGAGTTAACAATCATGAATTGGATGATACCTCGACCACCTGGATGGCTTTCATCTCGTCAGGAATGTTGCTAAGATCCATGTTCGACGTTGTGCTTAGGTAGAATGGATCGTGATGTGTCTAGCAAGTGTGTTGATGAGAGGCAGAAGAGCGTGTCATTTATTCAATGGCATCGGAAGACCGAGGGATGATGGAACAGACGTCATGCGGGGTGGGTTTGAAGGTGCCGGCGATAGAGGTGTTAACGCCGAAATGGTAAAGATAAATTGAGGCTTCACCTCATACCCACTTTCAAAAAGCTCAATTGCTCCAGGATGAATTCAGGCCTCTTCGTTTATCTTGAAGTAGCCCACGTGATACACGCATGTATATCTCGCTTAGGGGCTCAATGCCGGCAATACAGATCGGGACATCGCCTCGTCGTAGGATTTTTTGAAATCAATGTCTTCTCATGCGACGCTCAAGAAACCGAGGGCACTAGACTCTACTCTACCATCAGCTCGTACAGGTAATGCCACGTCCTGTGAGGTATCGAGTACGTCCGTCATGGTAGGCCTGTATAGGCGTTGTTGTTGTGTCGAGAAGCATCAGACTCGAGGATTTGCTGACCTCAGAGCATCAACCACAGCGGCAGGCACCTCTTCTGGACGCCAGTATCACCTCCTGCATTGGTTGTTGTATGATCAAATCGTGTAGCCAGCGCATTGTCTGGATGCGCGCGAAAGACATCATGAGGAATCGAACTTGTCTTGGACCTGCCCTCCAGTGATTCAAGGTTGGTATTGGATGATGCACACATACTGGAAGGACCATTGGACATCAAGAACTGCTCCAGCAACTACAGTCGTTGCTTAAGAGATCCAGGTACGTCAGAGTCACCAAAGAATACCCGGCGCAAGATGTTGCCGTCGTCGGCAGTAACCCGGATCTAAGAACGCCCGGACGGTGCACGAGTGGCTCTTTCCGTGCGATAAAAGGCCTCCTTCTACACCTGAGGTTGTGTGCGTCCCGACAACAAAATCAACACTGGTGCCCGGTATCAGTTCACTCCTTCCATTCACTTCGTTCATCCAGTCTTTTACTCCTCCTTTTGGAATTTGCATTGATGGATTTGCTAGCTCCTGCATCCACTCACGTGCAGCAGAGAACCATCCCTCTTGTCTGCAATATCTGTGCATCACAGCCGCACTTCAGCGACCTGTCTCATCTCCTTACCCATATCAGCAGCAAGGCTCATCTGTCGACCTACTACAAGGGCAAGGTCCGCGCTAGCTCCGATGAAGCCATCCGTCAATCCATCGAGCACTACGACATATGGTATGCCGAGAATGACATCGAAGCATTCATGTCAAAGCGCATGAAGCAGAAGGAAGATGTCAAGAGACAGAAGATCAAGAATGGTACCTACCGATGCTCATCTCGAGTCCTTTCGTCCTTGCTGACTCGAAACCCTGCAGAACCTTATTCTAAGCAAAAGGTCATCAAGAAGGAATCCGACTCACCTACCGTCATTCCATCGTCCATGTCCCTTGACGACACTGCTTCCGTCTATCCTTCCCCGTTCGCTGCCTATGCACCCATGTATAGCTGGGCGGCGCACCCGTTCCTGTACCCATCAAAGCAGGAAGAAACCTCGGTCGATCAAGAGGATCAGCATATCCCGAGTAACGTGATGCTTATGGCCCCGAAGCACAAGGCCAAGGCCCAGACACCTCACACTGGAGAGGTCGACGATGACGACACCAGCAAGCTCAAGGGTATCGTCTGGCCAGGCATGGGCTTGTTCGACGCCGCAACTCCGGAGTTGAAGAAGAAGCGTAACCAGAAGAAAGATGTCTCAGTCAACGACCGTCTTGCCGCCATGTCCGAAGTAATCCAGAAGGAAGAGATGGTGTTCAGTCCTGCGGGCTCTCTGCGCAAGGTCCGACCCATCTCTGGTCAGCTGCAATCGGAAGATGATCTGCTGTCGGGTGAGGAGCTTCCCCCACGCCCACCCAAGGCCAAGCGTGCTCCTCGCAAGAAGTCCACCGAAGACAAGAAGTCCGTGAAGGTCGAGAAGCCAGCCAAGGAGAAGAAGTCTACAAAGGACAGAAATTCTCTCAAGGACATGGACACCAACACTAGCAAGGATGTTACTGCCCGTCCCAAGGCCAAGAAGAGAGGTCGTAAGCAGCAATCCGTTCCTGCTATCGCCCAAGAGACTCAAGAGGAACAACATACCGAGGATGAGCTCACTCGTGACGCTGGACGCAACAAGCGCAAGAGAGGCTCTTTCTACCACGACGAGGAAGAAGAGGAGGAGGACGACACCATGATCGATACAATGGAAGCCACTTTCGAGCAGCCGGCTGTCATGGCACACCTCACATCAGGATACCCACCAGGTCCCATGTATGTCACCGCAGCACCTATGGGGTTCAGAGCTGCCGAGCCCACGTACATGAACATGAACATGGGCTTGAACCTGGGCATGATGGGTCAAAGCTACTATCAATTCCCTGCCGGTAATGACAACCAGCCCTCCTACGATCCAGCACCGTTGACGACTTGGGACTACTATGGATACGGTATTAGCGGAAGCATCGCAAACCCTTTGTTCTCTGGCATGTATGGAGGCAGCTTCGGAGATGACGACGAAGACAACGAGGGAACCATCTCGGCACCCATCTCGGAGTCAGACAAGTGAGTGTGAAGAATTGGAACGACGGGATGAGAGATTATGGAATACATATGCAGCATTTGCTTACGACGATAATGGCCAAGACGACGGATTCCGGAAGGTTGCAACATGGGACGGACAAAATTACTTGATTCTCTTTTCTATCTTAGCGTGTATAGCACATGGAGCATGGAACGTACATAGGGACATCTGATAGCTACAGCATCTGCGATTGCAAGTAATGCTAATTTGAGTACTTACACCAACATCGTCTTATCTGTTGTGTTATCGTATTGAAGGTGGGCGTCTGAGGAGGAGGAAGGGGCGTTGATTGAAGCTTGAAGCTCTCCGCCGGAGTTTGCGGGGCTTGGCGATGTCGGACAGCGTCAGGGTCCCAAAATTTCTTGAGAAAGTCGACGAAGAAAAACACAAAACACACCAAGAGAATAAATCGAGATGGCGACACAATTACCTCCTCCGTCCAAGCGACAAAAGACAGCCGCTGCTGCGCGCTCGCGCGAGCAGGTCGAACCGGAGCAGATGCCCGACGGCATCCAGCGCATCCAGTTCATCGATGCCGACTCGGGCGAATCACAAGGACCTGTTGTAACAGTACCGCTGTCTGAATTATCGCCCAAGAACTTGTCGCTGCTGTTGAACACCCTCCTCGGCCGCGAAGACGCCGGCGACCGCCTCCCATACCGCTTCTACAACCCTCTCGGCACTGGCGACTTCGACCAACAAGCCATTATTTCAGCATTTCTCTCCGGTGACTCGACGACCGAAGTACAGCTCAACATTCCGTGTAGAGCAGAAGCAGTTTTCCGTGTAAAAGCAGTTACAAGATGCTCGGCAGCAATCAGCGGACACGGTGAAGCCATTCTTGCAACACAATTCTCTCCATCATCATCCTCGCGTTTGGCTACAGGCAGCGGCGACAAGACTGCCCGTATCTGGGACTGCGATACTGGTACTCCTATGCACACGCTTACTGGACATACGGGATGGGTTCTTGCTGTCAGTTTCTCACCCAACGGTCAGCTGCTGGCTACAGGTAGCATGGATAACACGGTGCGCCTGTGGGATCCCCAGACCGGTAAACCTCTAGGTGGACCCATGAAGGGCCATACCAAGTGGGTCACATCTCTCTCATGGGAGCCTTACCACATGCAACAGGCTGGAAGACCCCGAATCGCATCCGCTTCGAAAGACGCCACAGTCCGCATTTGGGATGCCACTAGCAAGCGCTCTGACTTGGCTTTGACCGGCCACAAGGGCAACGTATCTTGCGTGCGCTGGGGTGGTGCCGGTATGATCTACACCGCTTCGCACGACAAGACTATCAAGGTCTGGTCTGCAGACACTGGCTCGCTTGTTCACACGCTCAACTCGCACGCCCACTGGGTCAACCACCTTGCTCTTTCAACAGACTTCGCCCTCCGTACCGCTTTCTACGATCACACTGGCAAGAAGGGCGTGCCCGCAACAGAAGAAGAGAAGCGTGCAAAAGCAAAGGAACGCTACGAAGTTGCTGCCGGCGTCAATAACCAGAAGAATGGTGGAAAGGCCGTTGAGAGACTGGTTTCGGCCAGTGATGACTGCACGATTTACCTCTGGACACCCATGACTTCAACAAAACCCGTGACTCGTCTTCTCGGTCACCAAAAACAAGTCAACCACGTCACATTCTCGCCCGACGGTACCCTTCTCGCATCTGCTGGCTTCGACAATCTTATCAAGCTGTGGAACGCCGCCGATGGAACCTTCCTTTTCACCCTCAAGGGTCATGTTGGGCCTGTGTACCAAGTCGCTTTCAGTGCCGACAGCAGACTGCTCGTCAGTGGTAGCAAAGACACCACCCTCAAAGTCTGGGATGTCAAGACTGGCAAGCTCAAGGAGGATCTGCCTGGTCACAAAGATCAAGTCTTCGCCGTAGACTGGAGTCCCGATGGTGACAGAGTAGGCAGTGGAGGTCAGGACAAGCAAGTCCGTGTCTGGAGAAACTGATGTCGAGATTTTGATACCCCCTTTATACGAATTTCACTTCTTTGTGCATGCAACTGCATCTTGCTCTATTCAATCTGTTCCTTCCAAAAATCGGGTATCGGTGAAGTCTCCCCTGAACGCCTCTTTCCATCTCGCCTTTCTGGCTTATGTTACGTAGAGGAAGTCTGGTCTCTTGTCGCCCAGCATTCTGATCTCTGCATCATCTTTGCCTTCGACCCAGTGGTCGCGCTCGCCGGCTCGTCGCTTCTTGTTTTCAGCTTCCAGTAAGAAGTGTGTCACAATACTGCCACCGAACAAGAACAGTGTGAGATATGCCAGTACCACACCGTGGCCGAGATAGAATTCCGGTCGATCCTTTGTGCGGTAAATGTTCGAAGACATGACACCCTAGTCAAGTCAGCTTTGAAAATACGATTGATGAGATGGCCGTAAGACTCACCTGGAGATTTCCCCATCCGATGACAACACCAATCGTCACACCTCTCTTGTAAGCACCTTCGACATTGTTGCTTGCCCACGTTACGGAGTTTGCAATCGTCCTAGCTATTGTCAGTGTGGCTCTTGCAGCATTCTATGCTTGGGAACTTACGGGTAAATGCCCAGAGCTCCCAGGAACGTGCCTGTATACTTGACGCCAGGGGATTGGCTTCCGATGAGCATGCAGAAACCTGTAATGCCAATGAGAGAAACACAGATGTTGCAAAGGCCTCTCTGCTGGGTTCTGTCGGCAACATAGCCAATAACGACGGTCATAACGGCGGCAGCGGCGTACGGTGGTACGGAGAGCAAGTTGGCGGTAGTACCACTGTATCCAAGTGCACTGATGATGGTAGGCAGGAAGAGTGAGAAGGCGTACAATGCGCCATCTGCTCCCATGTAGATGACTGCGAAACACCAGGTCTTCCAGTCCGTCACGCTCTGCCAGAAGTAGGTCATCTTGAATTCCTGCGATATTCGGATCAGCACGAGAAAGCTTTACAGCCCGTATTTGGCAGCTCCAAGATTTCTCGGACGTACCTCATGCTCAGCACTGGCTTGCTGGTCCTCTTTCAGTCTCCTGATTACTCTAGCACGGTCGTCGGGCGATAGGAATGTGGCTTGGTCTGGGAAATCATGAACCATCCAGTAAGACACAATGCCGACTATCACAGTCACCAGGCCCTCAAGGATGAAGATCCATGCCTGGGGTTGATGTCAGCATCAATCCAAAGCAAAAGCCTGTTGTACTTACCCAGCCTGCTTTTCCTCCAACTCCTCTCATTTGCGCAATACCTGCTGCCAGAAGACCACCGAACGAACCAGCCAGCGCGGCGGCCGAGAAGAAGATGGCAGCACGAATACCCAATTCCTTGCGCTTGTACCAACAGCTCAGATAGTAGTTGACGCCTGGGAACAATCCAGCTTCAGCGAAGCCCAACCACCATCTTGCGGTCGCTAGACCGGCGAAGTTGTGACACAGGCCCATAGTGACCATGCAAATACCCCAAAGAACCATGATTATGGGCAGGAAGACCCGAGGTGACCATTTCTTGAGCAGGACATTGGTCAAAGGTTCGAAGACGGCATAAGAGACGAAGAAGATGGATAGAGAAGCGCTGTATTGCCCCGGAGTCATGTGTAAGTCATCGATTAGACCATCGACTTTTGCGTTGCCGATGTTCGTTCGATCGAGGAAGGAGATGAGGTAGAGAAACGACAGCTGTTATTGATGTGAGCCATAGCGTGATGGTTGTGATCGCGACAAAACTGACCCATGGGATGAGCTTGAAGTCTAGCTTTCGAACGAGTTTCTTATCCTGTTACATAAACTGGTCAGTCGCTCCGTTAACTCCAGTATGGAAAGGGGAGTATTACGATTGCGGCTCTTTCTTCGTCGCTGAGTCCAGCATCAGGATCATACAAGCCAGAGTCAATGTTCTCGAGTTTCGAAACTCCAGCCTTTTCTTCTAGATGACCAGGACTATCCATACTTTTTGTCGAATGCGACATTATTGCGAAAACCTTTGAGCAGGTCGAGAAAGGTAAAAGCGATGGTAACACAAAGAGCAAAAACCACAGGAACAATATCAGCAGACGCTCGCGGTTATATACTCATGCACGGGTGCTGCTGCAAAAGATACCGCCGATCATCCATCCCTCCGATGATCCTTCCTGTATATACGTTCTCTTATTTGCTTAGGTTCCGCTTGCAGAAGTGCTTTCCATCTTCACCAATTGGAGGTGGCCGCTATCGGTTTCGAAAAACGATGGCAGTGGGCCAGTGGCTTGAAGAATATCGACAATGACGTTTTGCTTATCATGCCACTTGCCTGCTAACACGGCTTGAGTGGTAAGCAGTTGGGAGAGGGCGATGATGCAGATACCGAAGATGGTTGTGTGGAGAAGCGCCGATCTCTTGTGGAGGTGCGGGGGAGCGATGACCGAGATCGGGGTTCTTTCCGCAACGGTACAGAGGTGTTTGACATCCTGGGTTCCTTCTTTGATATGCATGGCTATGGTATCAATTCATCGCCAGGTACGAGACTGATCCGGGAAGCTACGGTCAGGTTGAGGGGCCAACAATGCAACAACCATCAGGAACTGGAGTCGGCACGGTCAAGGGAATCTTTGCCATCGATTCATCTCATCCAATCCTGATGTTCTTCTCTGCTTTGCACCGTGTTGCTCCAATACGAGATACAAGCAATGCGAAGCATCTGAGCGGTTGATTCAAAATAACCTTCTGCTCCGGCTAAGGGCATCCAAGCCATGATGTCCCGTCCAGAACCTCATCTCTGACAAGTCATCTTTCCAATACACAACAACTTGGAAACCCCGCGACACGTTCGACATAAATCCTGAGAACGCCTTCCTTCGATACATACCTCTACATGTTCTTCAGCCATGTGCTTCTCGACAGTCTGCATCATCATCCGGCAAGGATGAAACTATGAAACTCTGCTTCAATGCATTCTTTCCACAGCGTCTTCGGATTTGAGGAAAGCAGACATGAAGGAGTCTGGATCACCATAGCACCTGGACATGAAAACGAAAGTTCAAATGTTTTCTTAGCGCAATATGCCGCCAGTATATCTTTCGCGGCCAGCTTCAAGCTGACACTAGAGGTATATTGCCATGCTGACCTCTGTATGCACACCACTTCCAGATGTTCTCTTGCAGTACTTGTCTTCGATTTTCACAGACTGAAACTTCATATATGGTGTTGATCTATCACTTCTCGAGCTCACTCCAATGCTCCGGCGTAGTAGTGTCCTGCTAGAACTTCCCTCACAAAGCTGCTAATATCACCGTTCCCCTCTACCTCGAACGTTTCACACTCACCTTCTGTTGCCAATCATACCTCATTGACTCTCACTCCTCCCTCTACTTTGTCTATATCTTCTCCTCGATATCTCTCTACGACACCTCTCTTCGACACTTCTCTTCGACACTTCTCTTCGACACTTCTCTTCGACACTTCTCTTCGACATCTCTCTTCGACACTTCTCTTCGACATCTCTCTTCGACATCTCGCTTCGACATCCTCCTCTCGATCATTCAACACAACAGCTTCCACTTCATCCATACAACATGTCTTCATCCGACATGGCCTTCGTCACGAAGGACCCCGGCAAAGCCAACGACATGGAGATGATGAGAAGGCTCATAACGTTGGAAGTGGAGTTGAAGCTGGAGAGAGAGCAACATGCATTGGCCAAGCAGTGTATCAACTACATGGCTTTCCAGCTCGCCGGACAGCACCAAAGAGATCTTCAAGATCCAGTCGCAGAAGAACACCAGACCCGCGGTAGAAGACTCGAGAGACCACACCGCACCCCCGAATTCAGACTCAGACAAGAGATCCAGCAGAAAGAAGAGTTCAAGAGCAAGCATAGAGCCGAGCCAGAAGATCTCCTCGACTGTGATGAGAATGATGTTCAGATCCAGTCCATGGGCCCGCCTACCACATTGCCATCAAACACACCTCCCACCCCCCTCAGCCCGAACTTCGACATAGGATACAGGGCCGGCTGCCATGAGTTCCTGAACCGAAACCGAAAAGAACCCAAACTCGTTGACGACAGCGATGCAGCACAACCCACTCTTCTCACATTCGAGAACAGTGGTGTTATCCAAGAAACTCCTGATCCAGGTGTCGACAACGATATACAAGAGAGACTAGCCCCAGACACACCACGCGAAGAAAGATTCCAGAAACCCCTCTCCGTCGAGAATCTTTCCGACAGATACAAGAACAATGAACCTACGATCGATGGCGTCAACGCATCAAAATGGGCCAAAGTCGAAGCCGAAAAGAGAGCCAGAGTCCAAGAGGTCCCAGAAGATCTGATGTCCTTCCCCGAAGTCGACGACCACGATATCCCGATCAACGAAGAAGACTTCACAGCAGCCGAACTCGAAGAACCCGAAGACACAAGAACCGAAGAGGAGATCGAAGCAGCAAAGCAAAAGCACGCAGCCGAGCTCCGCAGGAACCAGGCTTTGGTCATGTACAATCCAGCACCCAGCGAAGACACCCTCAGAACCATTCTCGTCAGCGAAATCCCAGCAAAAATGAGAACGGCAGATGTCACGAGTATGGTATGCGGTGGCATCATCGTCAAGATACAAGATATGCACACTACACCAATCACAGGCAGTGAGAGCATGCTAATCACCTTCCTCCGCGCCAAAGACGCCCGCAACTTCTTGAGCTACGTGAAGGAAAGCAGCAGCCCCAAGTTCAGACTTCTGGAAACACCTACTTATCCAATCAACGAGATTCTCGCCGACGATATCATGTACAATGGCGTTTCACGTTGTCTGGCCATCTTCGACTTGCACAGAGACATCACACTGCCGAATCTTTGCAACGCTCTTCGTCAGTGGCCAAGCAGAGATGATCGCATCGTCAGTGTTTGCAGAGACAGACATGGCGTTTGTCATGTGGAGTTCAGATCGGTGTTGGCAGCTCTGGACGGATATTCCGAACTTCGCTACAAGCTGTCCAGACGCTTCTCTAGGGTCGAGTATGGTCGTGATCCATGTGATCGTCCGATTCCAGGCATGGTCGAGGAAGAGGAGCCGGAGAAGGCAGACAGCGAGGAGACTTCCGAGGATGGCGAGATTAAAGAGCTGAAGGACCAAGATGAGAAGGATATTGAGGTCAAGGAAGTGATCGAGGATACGTCCAAGCACGAGCAGAAAAGAGAAGACCAGATTGAGGTCAAGGATGTCGTCGAGCACGAGCACGAGCGCCAGTACCAGTGCGAGAACAAGATCGAGCCGGAGTCTGAAACTATCGCCGGCGCAGAAGTATCGTCGGACTCTGGGGTTGAAAGGGACGCAGATGGCTGGCCTGTCGGAGAGCTGGACTACTAGGATGAGCGGCTCAGCAGATGAGACAGAAGGATCTGGGAAGATATACGAGGAAGGCTGATATCTCAGCATTATGTTCTTTCTTCTTTCGCTAGATAAGCGATAACAATATCTAGCCACCATTGAACATCATATCAGCTTCCACAATCAGCCGTCGTTATCGATCCGCAATACAAAAGTTGTGTAGGGATTCGTTGTATGCTGGTAGTGTCCTGGTGGCCTCTTGCACTCGGGCAAGTTTGATGTGGTCCACAGCTACCTTAGTAATAGAGCGCGGACCTGTTCATCGGTGTTTCGCTTGCGCTACATTCAGGCTGCGCAAGAGCGGGTCCTTGCTAAAGGCTGGGACGGTGTTGCGGGTCTGATGTTCGACTAGTATGTTTGTTATGCACCGAAAGATAACAAGGCAGGCCAAGGGAAGCTTCTCGCAACGCTGGAGTGGTAGCGGTAGAGCGGGAGGGTTGTAGTTGGTGCATCATCCGATCTGTTCACTGTAGACAAACTTGTCAGCGAGTTGGAACGAGAGAGAGAAGGAAGACTTGATATACCCATAGGCGTCCTTGAGTTCTTTGACAGGCACCAGACTCAGATATGTGGTCATAGTCGGCACATTCCTGACAGTAGTCTTTTGGTCAATCTTCTCGAAAGCAGGCTCCTCGTCGCTCACGGCGTCGTCGTTGGCTGCATCCTTGGTGGTAGGCTTCAGCTCGATCAATTCTGAGCCGAGGGCATTGTATTGGTAGATCTTCCGGCCTCCCTCTTTCAAGTCTCTCTTTGCGATCTCGACGATGCTGATAAGCTTGTTGGCGACGGCTGCTTTTGCGTGGAGTGCGACGATGGCAGGTTTGTTGTCGGCCGGTGTGGATTTGACATGTCCGATCAAGGATTTCGTACGGTTGGAGATGTTGCTCGAAGAGATGACGCTCAGCGTGAGGAGTGTATACTTGGCCGATAGATCAGGAGTAGTCGGAGCCATGGTCGTGTAGGTTTGATTGTCATGATCAAGATCAAAAAAGTTGTGACAATGGAAGCTCCGCAATCACCTTGATGATGCCAAGCCGATGACCAAACTCGATCTTTTTGCGACAACCGAACTCGACATCTTGCGCCAACACATCTCACTCGATCAGTTATGGCATCGTCAGAGAAGGAGCATCCTGCTCTTGGACTCCTCACCCGCGCCCACGATCCCTCAATCAGCTCCCAGATCTTCCGCGAAAAGGTCCAAAACCGTCCTCTTCTCCTCCGACCATCCTCTCCCGACCCTCGCGAAGATGCCCGTAGCAAGCGCCAAAAAGCCCGTCTGGAAAAGGCGAAAGCCAACCGTAAATCGAAAAAGCCTCGACCTTTGACCGCAAAGCAAAAGAGAGAGCTGGGTGTCTATGATATTCCGAAAGAGCAGCAAAAGTACGACATTTATGTGCCTATCTGGAAGCTGTGGTGTGCATATATGCGCGAGATACTGGGGATGGAGAAGTCGCGATATGTGAATGCTGCTGGTGTTGGGCCTTTGCTTGCTAGTGCGGATTACCACGGTGCCATGGTTGATGTTGTCAGATGTCGCTGTGTGGGAAGAGTTGGAATCAGAGGAATTGTCGTCAAAGATACAAAGTTTACGCTGGAAATCATCACTCCTAAGAACGAGCTCAAGAGTATGTCATGCCAGTTTCCTAGTTCATGCGATTGTTCCGCTGACACCTTGCTAGCTGTTCCCAAGGAATATACCGTCTTCAGATTCGAAGTCCCCTTTGTCGAGGAAGATAACGACGGCGACAGCCAGATGACTGAACCGCAGAAGCCTTTCATCTTCGAACTCCATGGATCGCAATTCCAGAACAGAGCTGCCGATCGTGCAGCCAGAAAGTTCAAGCAACACATTGATCCTGACCTGTGAAAATACCTCACCTGCATGCAGAATCCAACACAACACCACATTTACCCATGTACTGGTCAGAGGAAACCTCACGCTAGAATCAGGCATATCCGGTCGATGTGCCGAAGCCAGGCAGTTATACAGTACTGCCAGCAGCCGGCCCTTCCCAGACTTCAGGCGCACCTAGTGTATTGCTTCAACTTGCACAGACACGCCGCTGCAGAAACATCAACAGCTCCAGGCACAAGGCTGCAAAGTGCAGCAAAAACCATCCGGTACACGGACTATGCATGCACATTCCGTTCGGACGGTCACACACGTTCCTCTACAGCTTGAAGACACCGAGTCAGAGCGGACGGAGCAAACAGCTATGGGATGGCATCGCTCGAGACTCAACAGTCTCTTCGAGATAACATTTTCTTGCGACAGAGCGTGCCGTCGAGAATCCAGACCTTTCACCACCTCAATTCGCACACCACACGGAGGTGTGAGAACACACCAGCAAGACCATATCACAATATGAAGAATCAGCAGTTACATAGCAATATATAACCCCCATCACTCTCAAAGGTCTACCCACATCTCACTTACCATAAACCCATCTCTATCCCATGAGAAGACAAATCTCCATAAAATCTAACGATAACCTCAAAGACAGGGTCACCAGTTTCAACTTTGCCAAAAATCCCCATCTCCAATCCCGCCAAGCCCATCCTTTCTTCTCCGCCTTCTCTTCCGCTTTCTCGCCCTTCTTTATTTCCGCCGCGCATCTCAAGGAACTTTCTCTCGCCGTCCGTCGTTGACGCTACAACTTTTTTTCCCCCTCTTCCACTTCACATCACACACACAACACACCACCTTTGTATCTGTCCTCTATCTGCCGAACCAACAAGCCAGAGAGCAATAATCACATCGCAATAAAAACAGCAATCATGTCGTCCATGCGCAATGCCGTACAAAGGCGCAATCACAAAGAGCGCGCCCAACCACTCGAACGTCAGAAATGGGGTCTTTTGGAAAAACACAAGGTGAGTTTTAAATCCCTCCTTCTTGCCATACAATCATCACAATCACAATCTGCACATTCATTTCTCCAAGAAAGAAGGATTGTCATTTTGTATACACAATAAAAAAAGAGCTAGAAAAAAAAAACAATCTAACCATGACTCCAAAAACAGGACTACACCCTCCGCGCAAAAGATCACAATGAGAAAAAACGCCGCCTCAAAGTTCTCAAGGAAAAAGCAGCCCAACGTAACCCCGATGAATTCGCATTCGGCATGATCAGCAGAACGACAAAGAAGGGTGTACAGCAATCCACCAGAGCGAAGGAGAATGGCTCGCAGACGCCCATGAGCATGGATGTTGTGAAGCTCTTGAAGACGCAGGATGCCGGTTATCTACAAACTGTGTTGCAGCAGACGCGTCGTGCGAGGGAGAAGATTGAGAAGCAGAGTGTGTTGATGTCTACGGGCGTCGATGCGTCGGGCTTGAGCAAGAGAAAAGTGTTTGATGAGGATGGTGAGGAGATTGAGGAGGATGATGCCCAGTTGGAGTTTGACAGCGACGACGACATGGACTTGGACCTCGACGACCTGGCGGACTTGGGTGACCTTGATGGTCTGGGTGATCTGGATGGTATGGATGGAAACGGCAGTGGCAGCGAAGATGGCAAGAGCGAGGAAGAAGACACCAAGGGCCTCTCAAAAGAGCAGATCAAGCAGCGACGGAAGAAGAGGCGTGCCCAGGAGGTGCTTCAGAACCATCTCGAAGCGCTCAAGGATCGCGAGCGTGACTTGTCTGCCGCTTTGACGCAACTCCAGGATCAACGGGCACGCATGAACAACACCGTCGGAGGCACCAACAAGGAGGGCGTCAAGTTCAAGGTCAGAGAGAGAAAGCGTTGAAAAGGTGGTTGATCTTGCGGTCTTGCGTCTTCAGAAGGACGAGGAAATATTACATGTTCTGCGGAGGAGCGCCTGCGCTCTCACCAGGTTTCTTCGAGTTTTGCGCCTCATGCGTGCTGTTGGCTCCATCCTCATCATACAGTCCCTGTTCCTCAATGTACTTTACGACAGGCTCCGGGACCAGGTAGCGAATGCTCATGTCGCGCTTGCGGAATAGGCGGATCTTCGTGCTAGAGATGTCATTCTGCACCAGCTGTTGTACAACATGGATGTTGTCCTTCCATTGTTGCAGTGTCGACAAGGCTTCGTCGATATCGGTACCGGCTCTCTGCTTGTCGTTAGCTTTGGGTTGATTGAGAAGTGTGGTTGGCAAGACAACATACCTCGATGATGAAGGCTCCGAAGTTACTCAAGATGTAGTCGATATCCTTGGGTGCCCATACGCCGGGAGCAGACATGGTTTGGATCAAGTCTGCACCAGCGAGCAAGGCAATCTTGGCCTTCTTGGGACCTTGCGGAGTGTTGAAAGGACCACGGGTGGTGTTGATTTCGTGCTCGAAATGGTCGAGCACCTTTGCTGTCTCAAGGTAGTCCTCATGGAGAGCCTCCCAGGGGTCAACTGTGTGTAAAGAGTCAGAAAATGGTAGTTAGTAATTGAACAAAGTCTAAAACGTACCACTGATCCAGCTGCTTTGCTCAACAGCCAGACTGCACATGTTGATTCTGTGCTCGGCCTTGACAAGACCGCTCTTCTTGTATGCATCACCAACGGCAGAGATGTAGGCGCCGACAACCTCGAAGTTTGTGTTGAAGCGAGCGTAATCCGCAGCCATTTCAAACATTCTCAGATGCAGGAAAGTGATTGGGCTGAAAGAACCACAAGCCACAAGTACCAAGGGTGTCCTTGAGGGATCCCTTAGTTGTGATTGCAGGCGTTCGGTAGGAAATGTGTATTCATTCATGTTCAGGGTTCCGGTAGGCGCGGCCGACATGGCGACGAGATTGGAGAGAGTGTGGTATGGGCGGCGCTCTTGGAAGACTCGGAGCGACCGGGAATGGACAGGCGGTCCCAGAGATGCTGTTTGAAGCGGTCGGACGAGTTGGCAAGTCCTGTTGGGAGAGTTGAAGTGGGATCCAAAAAGCGGTCTTTGCGACAGTCGCGGCTTTGCGCCGGGCAGACAGCGGGGTGATGGCGTGGTGGGCGAGTGACTGTTGAATCGGACAAGAGTGGTTTGCCTGAAAGACGCCGTTGTATGGGATTGGGAGTGGGCGAAGGTTGAAAAGCAAAAAATAAAGGGCAGAGATTGGTCGTGTCTGCGGTGGGAAATGACTGAACTTCTGGGTGAATGGATGCGATCGAGACTCGGGATGAGGGGTTGGACGCCGTCCGTATCTTTTGCTGAAAAATCAGTATCACTTGTCCGCAGCAGAGTGACTGTAAAATCGCACGTTAACTCCGGCTTCGGTCGACTCCCAAGGCGTGAGATTGCGATTGATTTGTTGATGAATTCTGGATGAAGGCTATAATATATTGTCGGATGCTTCTCTGTTGGTTGTATGCTTCAGGCAGAAGTGAAATGGTTCAGTAGAACAAAGGAGTGCTCTCAGAGGTCGCTGCTGCCTTCTGAACGCTGAAGCCTTCCAAAGACATTCGATGACATCGCAATGTGCCGGTCTCACGCGGAAGCCCGTCATACACATGGTCTATCAATTTTCAGCAGCACGTGTCTGGTTTGATAGATAAGACTCGCAACAAGCCGTTCGTTCATGCTCTGTGCCGAGGTACTGAGCACTGCATGAATCTCATAGACTTGCTTCAGGTAGGAGTTCATCGGCCTTTGGCAAATCAACTCTTCGGTGAGACTCTCGTGCTGTGAAGGCAAGAAACATGCACAATTGAGAGTCTGGTCTCACAGGTCGACTAAGGATGGCCGTGATGATGGAAGCAAAGGATTGGCCATAGAGTACATGCATGCATGAAGCCGATGTACATTACATTACTCAACACGCGTAGGCTTCACATGGTCATGATGAAGCCTATCTGTCGCAAAAGTTGCAAAACAAAATCATGCGCTGCAACCAATTCGAAGAACAGTCATCTCAAGTTTGAAGCAGACAAACCACCCAAAAGAATCTCCAGAGCGAACAAACGAAAAAGAGATATCCAATGGACTCTGGAGCATCCCTTCGTCCAACCAAAATTCCAAAAAATATCCCTAGCGAGATTCGAACTCGCGACTTTCGCATTGCATAATCTGCTCCACTGGAGCAATTATAAGAACGACACGCTAGCCGCTGCGTCACAGGGATTAATAACAACGGTGAAAATCTGAGTGTACATATTCTCCAAGCCACAGTGATGCCTTCCACGTCGCGAATCACGACCGCATCTTACGGCGTCGATGGTCGTAATACTGCAAGCATGTCCTTGTGTTGTACAAAGACACGCTGTTTGAGGATGCTGTTCCTGCACTTGAAACAAACGCGCAGAGGATTGCGAAAATGAAGAAGGGGGGAGGAAAAATTGTCTGTTGCGAAGCAAATTGGATGAAACTTTTTGCTCGCCTAACCCCGAGCCTCACTCACTGGCAAGCTTTTCACTTCTCGAACTACTACTGGACAGGCAACGGCACTTGCTAGGATGGTGAAGCCTACGACTGAATCGTTCATGCTGCATCACAAACAGGTCAAAAGATGTAGGAAGAAGAAATGAAGAGTTATGAATTAACAATGCGTTGGGCGCAACCAAGTTGTATGCTACCCAGGGATATCGTGATTGATTCTTATCCATGAAAAAAACGTTGTCCTCTATCACCATGCCATGAATTACAAATCTGTACAAAAGCTGGAACCATCTGTTTTTGTCTATGCCTTCTCGTTGACTCGTCTTTCGTAATGGATCGAGGCCGGTGTCAAGGGACGTGAGAACAATGACTGTGAGAGGATGAAAGTCAGCAGTGAATAGTTGATTTATACTGGGTGAATCTAGACTTACCGAGTAGTCAGTGTCGACGACGCCCTCACGACCCTTGAGGTTGCGGAACTTGAATGATTGGACCATGGTCACCAGAATGGTTTGCAACTGCACGTAAGCGAATTGCTCACCAATGCAGCGATGTCTACCAGCGCCGAAGGGAAGGTAAGGCGAGCTGGCACCCTTGGACACCAGACCGTAACCGTAATCAGTCTTCTCATCGTCTTCAACATTGGCAGCCATGATAGGCTTGAGGCTGGTGTATTTCTCACTGGCCTCGGCGTCCCAACGATGCGGCTCCCACAGGCTGGGCTCGGGGAAGTACTCGGAAGACTTGGAGGTAACACCGGGGGCGGCAAGGAGAACGTGGGTAGTAGGGATAACGTAGGGAGTTCCCTCAACAGGCATAGGCGACTTGACGGCACGCATGATGCTGTGAATAGGGCTGTGCAGACGCAGAGTCTCCTTGACAACCTGAGAGTGGAGGGGCAGGCGAGAGAGATCTTCAAAGGTCAACTCGGGGAGGTCGGCACCAAGAACGGCCTTCTGTTCGGCAAGCAACTCCTCGACAATGTCGGGGCGAGAAGCGAGACGTAGCAGAATCCATGAGATGGAAGCGGAAGAACTGTGCTGGCCAGCCATGAGCAAGGCAATCATCATGTGGGCAATCTCCTTATCGGGGATCTGCTGGCCAGTCTTGTACTCGCAGTTCATCAGGTTCCAGATCATGTCCGTCTCGCCATCCTCGGGCTGTGTCTTGCCGCTGTCGCGTCTAGCCTGGATAATCTCCATGTATGTTTCCGTCATCTTGCGTTGAGCAGCGTCACGCTTGCGGTTTTGAGGGAGAGGAGCCCAGGGAAGCATGAAGTTGATAGGGGTGAAGCCCATGTCGAGGTCGTGGTAAAGATCGGCGAAGGTGCTGTCGAACTTGGCGCGGACTTCCTTACCCTGGAGCGAGCGACTAGCAGTGTAGATGGTCAACTCGGCCATGGCCTTGGGTACATTCAGCTCGCCGGAATCACCCTTGAACCAGTTGGAGTTTGCGAAGAAGTCCTTGGTCTCGGCGGCGATGACGGAAACGTAGGAGCGGAGAGCCTCGGTGGTCAGGCCGAACTTGACAAACTTCTTCTGCTCCATGAGCTTGGAGTTGGGGCAGTCGTAGACAACATCGGTACCGAAGACGGGAGTGGTAAGGGGGCTGTAGATTTCTTCGGCGTTGACGTCCTTGAGCTTGCCGTTGAGGATAAAATCGTTGCCCTTGGTACCGAGGCAGACAGTCGTCTTCTTGCCTAGCAAGATGAAGGTGAATACATCGCCGTACTAAAAGCCAAGGAGGTTAGTCTGGGTGGGTTTGCGCAAGGCTCAAAGGGCAGCAACGGACCTGCTCGCGGCAGTTGAAGAAGAACTTGTAGGGGTCAATGCCGTAGGTGATGGTGCTGCCAATGAAGGGCACCCAGTGGAAAACGAGCGGCGGCTCAGAGCCCTTGCGACGGACAGGCAGGAGTTGCGAGAGCACATTGAGCACAATCGCGAGGGCGAAAGCTGCGCCAGAGACGATGGAGATGGCGAGCCACAGAGGCTTGTCGCCCAGGTGCGCCGAGACGACGTCAGTAACAGCGGCCAACAGTCCCATGGTCGTTGCTGAGGTTCGAGTGTGAAGGGGGATCCAATTGCGAGGGCAGACAACAAGACAATTATTGTTGACCCTGGAAATTATGGGATTATGGTCTGATCATCTCCGCCGACCGCCGCCCCTGCCCAGCCAAAGCCACTCGAAACACGCATGATGACCCGGTCCTGGTCATCATGCAATGGCTTCATCAAAACACCACGAAAACACCACTTTTTGCTTCTAGAATTTGTGTCAGTGGGAGCAAATTAATTGTCATGCTGCACAGTCTTTTCCTGTATTGGTATGTGTCCATCGAGCGCTTACAGGGGCTCATGTCCACAATAAACCAACCCATTCGAGTCCGAACACCAATTCGAGCATGTTCCCACCACGGTAGGTGCCAGAATTCGACGTTCAAAAGACACAATGTTTTTCGAAAGCTGGGACAGCCCACTGGAAGCAGCTCTGCAATAGGCTCTCTGAACAATGTGTGGTCTTTGAACTGCATTGTGCATTTAGACGGCTCTGCGCCACTGCTGTACCGTGGTTCGAGACACTAAAAGATATCGTACCACATTCCCCTTTTATGCCTTGACGTCCGCCTTCTTTGCCTTCTCCTTCGCAACCTCCTCGTCTCCGTATAGTGTCTCGTCCCCCTTGCCACCCATCTTTACGAACTCATCCGGGTCTCGTTCGTGTGCTGGAATCTCTTCTTTGGCGTTGTTTGTCTTCTTGTTGTGGTCTTTGTTTTGGTCCCATACCTTGATGTCGCGATCGTCTTTCTCGGTTGCTTGTGTCTTGAAAAACGTCGCGTCGTTGATAGAGCTCAGCAGAGTCCTCTCTCGGACCGGCTTTCTTTTGGAAAAGTCCAACTTGTCCATGGCTCCTGTCAGGCCGTCGGTGCTTTCCATACTGGCGCCAAAGCTCATATTTCCGTCTACACGGCCCGTAGTCCATGGGTGCTCGAGGCATTCGTCTATTGTGATTCTCTTCTCAACGTCGACTGTGAGCATCTTGTCGATGAGATCAAGAGCTGGGTCACCAACGCTGTCCCAGTAGGGACTAGGGTAATCGAAACGCCCCATTCTGATCTGTTGGCTTAGCGTGTATGGGTTCTCTGGAGAATAGAGCTCATCACTGAATGGTGGGAAGCCGCACAAGCAGATGTACAGTACAACCCCGAGTGACCACACGTCGACTGCTCTTGTGTATCTGCGACGATTGCCTTGCTCCAGAATCTCCGGCGCAACATACGATGGTGTGCCGCAGAGGGTGGATGTGAAAGACTCTTCTCCGATGATCTTGGCAAGTCCAAAGTCGGCAATTTTGATGTTCAGATCGCGGTCAATAAGCAGAATATTTTCTGGCTTGATGTCGCGGTGTACAATATTTCTTTCATGCTAGAGTACAAGTGTCAGTCATGCAGGATCATGGTTGGAGGAGAAGAACAACATACCAGATACTTAATTCCCTGGAACAATTGCACAAAGATCTTACGGGTCTCGGCCTCACTGAGCTTGTGCTTGGCGACGATCCAGTTGAACAATTCGCCCTCAGGGGCAAGCTCAAGGACCAGATATACGCCGTCGCTCTCGTCAAACGTGTCCTTGAGACAGAGAACATTGGGATGTGAAACGCCCATCAACACGCCGATCTCTTGTTGCAATCCGTCAACTCTGCTCTTCTCCTCTGCGACTTGAGAGTTGGTGGTCGTTCGGCGCTTCTCGAATCTTTTGACGGCATAACGAGCTCCGCTACACTTCTCAGTACACAGATAGACTGTAGCGAAATGGCCTTTGCCAAGCTGGCCTTGGATCGAGTATTGCTGACGGAATCCGTTGGTATCGTGGATACTAGGGTATCGGAAGATGAAACGAGCGACATCAAGGATCGAAAGCTCGTCGCCGTCATACAGATCACGTCGCTTGTTTCGACCGATGATACCATTGTTGACGTATGTACCGTTACCCGAAAGATCCTCGACAACAGCGATCTGATCGCCATCCTTGTTTTCGCAAAACAGTAAGCAATGGCGGTTGCTGACAGTGGGTGTTTTGATAATGCGGTCTGGTCATGGTCAGTTCACACTCGGGCAACTCCGCTGAGCAAGGAATAGTACTGACCACATTCGGGATGTCTTCCTATCAAGTAGCCACCTGCCGGGACGCCCTTGTCTGCCTTTTCCTTCTCATACGACTCTTCTTGGTTGAGATATTCATCGCGAGGTACTGCGCTTTTACCATCGGTGCGGCCGACCTTTGTTTGGGGCACAGGACAAGCAGCTCGGCGTCTTAGGACCAGAGGCTCTGAAACTCCGTCAAGTGGCACAAGGTAGCCCCAGACACCTTCAGCTTCCTCATCCTCGACCTCGTAGCTGATTGGTGGCGGCGGCAAGAATTGGCTGTAAGGCTGGGTATCGGATGGGGGCGAATGCAGACCAGCAGCGAATGGAGGAGATGATTCACGCTTATCCGAAGGCTGTGAGAGGCCAGTCGAGGCATCGTGCTGGCCCTCGGTCGAGTTCGAAGCTATGCGCGTGTCTGGTGATGGTAGGTGGGTGGGCTGATTAATGCGAGGCTTCTTTTGCGAATCATTGTCAATTTCATCAGTCGAGGCCTGGCGCATATCAGTAAGTCATCTTAGTGGTCATAGACGTAGCAAGCTGACACACTCTGCCTCTCTTCAGTGGAGTTTGTTGCTGATTCTTGTCTTCGGTGGTATGAGCCATGACGATGCGGATGGAGCGGTATACAGGGTGGTTCAAAATGGATGGCGCAAGGAAAACAATACAGTGTGATGGATACGTGTACTCGAATGATTGAGGAGCTGCTACAAGGAGGTTGCTGAGAGGGTGAATCTGATGAAGAATGCAGCTCGTACCTTTTGGCTACTGCACTTGCGACCAAACTATGATCGAATCGCCAAGTAAAGCAGCGCCCCGGATAACTTTATCGACCCCGAGTGCAACGAGACGGACCCGATCGCTATTAACTCCCGACAAGGCCATCTCTCTTGACTGGTCGACATTTATGTGCAATGGAAAAGGTTTCCGCTTTTCCCTACTTGACAGAAGATGAGTTTGTCAAGGCTTGCGAAGAGGTCCAAAATCGGCTGCCTGAGAGCGCCCTGTTTGCTGGAGAGTCGCCGTGCCTGCGCATCACCCGACGCTTGGCTTCGGCTTGTGTCGCTGACGCCGATCATCAGGAACAGCTTGAAACACATGTCGAGGCATTCGAAGACGATGATGAAGAAGCCATAGTCAAACAACCTCAAAGCGAGACGTTTGTCACTGTACAATATGATGTCTTGCTATCTCCCAGCTATAGAGTACCGGTTGTCTACATGACGGCCAGCCCTCCGCTGCCTGTCTCCCACTTCTTTGACCTTGTCGTGCCGCATCACTTCCAAGACGCTATGCGCGAAACGGGCGTTATGGGAGCCTTGTCAATGACGGTAATTGCATACGCTGCAGAGCCAGCTTCTCGCGCTGACTTGTACTGGCAGGACCATCCCAACACTGGCATGCCCGCATACTTTGTACATCCGTGTCGTACTGCAGATACAATGTGTGCCACAGGAGCAGCTGGTGTCCAGATCCAGGATTATATGCTTGTTTGGCTGGGTATCGTTGGAGCAGGTGTAGGATTGAATGTGTCGAGCACAGACTTGCGCCGTGCATGATTGAGCGCATTTACTCCGAGTCACTCTCTTCCATGGCTTCATCGTCCATATCCATAGGGGCCTCCTCTTCTTTCTCATCGTCGCTCTCATCCCTGGGTCGTTTCACGCCAGCAGTCTGGGCAGGCGCACCGGCGGCAGAGTCGAGCGTCGGAGGTGGGGCCAACGGAGCAGTGGCACCGGGCGCGGTCGAAGCACCAGGAGCACCAGGTGCACCAGAGAAGATTGACTGCTGTAGACTGTTTGGCTGGGCTGCGGCAGGGGCTTCTGGTGGAGGGGGCTGCTTGTAGGTGCCATCAAGTTTTGCGAGGGTGTCAGACTTTGTTGCTGCATATGTGATTTTCTGAGGCTTATGGTCAGTGATGGAAGTATGCAAGGCAAAGCAGACAATGAACATACCATCTCCTTGCCAAAGAACTCAAAACCTTGCAGAGATCGCATGGCTTGCGTGCTAGACGAGACATCGCGGAATAAGATATGGGCCTGGCCACGCATCTTACTGGTCTTCATGGCGACAATGTCGAGGATGGATCCATAGACGGAGAAGAGCATGTACAAGGCGCGCTTGAGGTCATCCTTCTGGAGCTTGTCGGGCAAGTTTGAGCAGTACAAAGTGTGATTGGGACGGGCGCCTGTCGCCGGAGCAGCCTTGGAAGCCATTGTAGATGATGCGATGAAAACAGCCGAACGCCGGAAGGTCAAGGTATGGAGGGTGATAGGTGTCTTCCGAGTCGCACAAAAAGTGGTAGCGAGCGTCTGTCTCGTCGGCGTCGGCGTCGCGAAGCGTGAGGCAGCTGCGGAGGTCATCTTGGCGGCTTCGTCACTGCCTGCGGAGCTGCATACCAGCGATACCACCTTCCACTCCGTATCCAAACACTCGACATATACCCAACATTACAGGCAGTAGAGAGAACTCCTGCCAATCCATCCGCCATGGCCGCTCCTCAAGTACACCACCTCTTCAACCACCCAATCGCGGACCACTCCTTCTCGGCCGATCGCAAGACACTCGCTGTTGCCAGAGACAACACGGTCGAGCTGTACTCGGCCAATGCCTCTCGCTTCACCCTCAACGACGAGCTGCGCGGCCACGACAAGCTCATTACCGGCGTCGACATTGCCCCCAACTCGGGCAAGATTGTCACTTGCTCTCAGGACCGCAATGCATACGTCTGGGAGCCCTCGAATGGCTCATGGCGCCCCACCCTCGTCCTTCTCCGCATCAACAGAGCCGCTACATGCGTGAGATGGTCGCCCAACGAGGCAAAGTTCGCTGTCGGCAGTGGTGCTAGGGTTGCTGCTGTCTGCTACTTTGAGGAGGAGAACGATTGGTGGGTGTCCAAGCACCTGAAGAAGCCCCTCCGCAGCACCGTCACCAGCGTCGGCTGGCACCCCAACAGTGTCTTGGTTGCTCTGGGCAGCACCGATGGCCATGCTCGTGTCCTCAGTGCCTTCATCAAGGGTGTTGATGAGAGACCCGCCCCCTCTGTCTGGGGTGAACGTTTACCCTTCAACACCATCTGTGGAGAGTTCCTGAACCAGACAGCCGGTATGTGATCTCACTGCTCTTCCCCTGTGATAGTACGAGTCACTAGCTAACAAGTCTCCTCGCAGGCTGGGTCAAGAGCGTCGCCTTCAGTCCCTCCGGAGATGCCGTGGCTTTCGTTAGTCACGACTCGACCATGACTGTCGCCTATCCCGCCGGAGAAGGTCAGCCTCCTCACGCTGTCATCAACATCAGTACTCAAGTCCTCCCCTTTGCTGATCTCCTCTGGATCGCTGAGGGTGAGATCATTTGCGCTGGATATGTAAGAAAACAAGACTTCTATTCTCTAGTATATTCTAAGCTAACATGCCCTCAGGATTGCGAACCTTTCCGCTTTTCTGGTTCTTCATCCGGATGGTCGCTTGTCGGATCCCTTGACAGTACCTCGAAGTCCGGCTCTGCCAATCAGCGCGAAGAGTCTGCTCTCAATATGTTCAGACAGATGGACCTCCGTGGCAAAGCTGTTGATGACACGCAGCTCAAGACTGTCCACCAGAACTCTATCAGCACTGTCCGCGCTTATGCCGGTTCTCCCGATGCCGTCAGCCAAATCAGCACCAGCGGTGTAGATGGTCGCGTCGTTGTTTGGAACCTGTAGATATGCCTTCGATAACGATATGACAATACTCTCATGATTCACCCCTGAATATCCCGATTATTCTTCTTCACTGACGTCTGCTTCGGAGCCTGGAGATGGTGCGGGCTCTCTCTTCCCTCGGACCGCCATCTCTCCACGGTCACGGGACCAACTACCTTGCTCTGGCCTAACTCTGGCCTGGAGATGGTTGCTCGTTCTTTGTCCGCCAGAGTTCCTGACAATCTGGTGGCTCGGCTGTTGTCTTGCGGATTCGAACGTTCTGTTCGCTCCAGACACGGTATGCGTCGGACGCTCGGTCCTGTGGGCGTTCCCAGTGGTTGAGCTCTTGTTTCCACTGAGAGGGTTTCGAGGGGCCTGCCGTTTCGAATTGTGGATTTGCTCAACAGCCTGTGTCTGAGCCTTTCGTTTGGAGTTGCTTGCCTGAGGTGGGTTCCTTCGTGAGGCCTTGTCGGCAGACTCGCCATCAGAGCTGTAGCCGGAGTCCGCGCCATTGCTTGTGTTTGGCGGTCTTCGAGATCTGCCGTCCACATTGTTCGGTCTCAGATAGAGATGCTTGTATATCTCCATGGAACCCGAGTACTCCACACTCGCCTTGCCGTCCCTATCCATTGCAAAATCGTAATTCATCATCCATTCATGACTACCACTTATCTGCGCTTCGACAAGTTCTCTGATGCCACAACGGCTCAGAGATCCACACTCAACCAGTCCCTCACGGATTTTCTTGTACTCTTTCCCACCGTTGCAGTACGAACGACCGTTGCCCTGGAACTGGCCCCTCACGCTGTCCGTCAGGTTGTCGATATCAAGATTGTTGAGAAAGTCCTCGTAATCGTCGGCATCCTTGGACTCGGAAGGGGTTGGCGAATTGTCTTCAGAAAAAGGAATGCCCGCCCTGTCGCACCTCAGCTTCTTGTTTCTGTGCTTCCAAAAGTTCTCAACTTGTTTCGTGTTCCCAGGTCGAGGCTTCGGCGGCGCGATCACTCCGCAAACAGTTCGTTCTCCGCTAGGTCTTGAATCATCCTTGACCATGTCCAAGTGTGGTCGCCAGTCGCGACCTGGTGTCACATGCGACTCGCCGGGTCAGTTAAGGTCGCGCAAGTGATCACAGGGTGACTTACTCCCTTTCTGTGGTGGCGTCCCCATCCCTCTGGCACGTTTTGCATGCTGTCGTATGGTGCAAGATGTCGCCGTCGCAGCGAGGAGAACGCGTTCTGGTATGAAAGACGCGTATCTACTCATGTTCGTCAATCATCGCGGCCTCTAGCCTCCCGAGACCTGCAACAAGTCGGTGCATGCGACTACTGCGAGCTAATTTAATTTATGAGCATGCGGTCTGCAGGCTCATATATTTTTCTGAGCGGAATACGCGAAGACCGCGTCAATTTCGTGTCCGATCTTCCGTCATTATCGATAGCTCAACTTTTTTTCCTGGACGCCAGTCACAGGAAGTGCTGCGTTCTAGGTACACAGCCAGATCATTACATGCTTGACAACCTACACAATCCAGATCACTCTACCATCTTGTGTCGTCTGGCATTCCTCGTTCAGGGTGTAACTTGTTGCCGATCAACAGGTCTATATAACGCACGGGCGTATGAGCGAAAGCCCACAGTCCACCTAGACCCACAAAAGCTCCGTCTGGTAGTCGTAGTACGCGAGCATGAAGACCTCAGGCAGGGATCACCCTCGAATTAGCATTGTCTTCTCTTCCAGGTAGGGGTTGCTCTGGAGACCAAGATGTCGTCCTTCTGTTTACATATGGATGCGATCGCGTCAGTCGAAGTATTGTTCACGAGCCAGACCTTTGTACCTTGACAATCTCCATCACCTTCTGTCTTGTTTCCAGCTATAGGATAGCATTGGGAGTTTCTGGAGTCATGTCATTGCCAAATACCAGCTTGAAGACTATGTCGAGTGCTCCTCCCAAGAAGGTTCGTACTTGGAAGAAGACGAAGCCACATAGTTGGACACCAGATGCAGATCTTTACGCGCCTATGCACAAGAACGTACGTTTTAGGATTGCTTACATGATGAACGGAAGCTGACTGCATTAAGTCTTTCGCAAAGCCGGCACCAGCAATCACTTTGGCTCAATGGTACTCCAATAATGCTGGTCAGATGGACGGGACTTTGGCCAACGCCAAACGACGCCTCGCAGTAGAAGTTTTCCGTGAGAAGATATGGCCAGTGGAAAGCAGACACTCCAGGAGGAAGCTTCGATGGATTTGGTTATACCACAATTTTGACTGCCATAAGTTGGCGCCCTACGCTTTCTCCGAACGCAAGCAACCCTATTATGAATACAGAGAAATCACACTTCCAGAACCGGTAATTCCCACTCATCCTTTGGTCGTGTAAAGGTATGTTTCTGATAGACAGATGCAGGCCGAGACAGAATCCAATCACCAAGACCCACTCATCCACAACCCACCCAACCAAATGCCACAAGAGGATCCCAAGCTCGGTAGCTCTACAGACTTTGCTGTCGTTATAAAGGATGAGCCGGATGTGTGCGTTGTCAAGCAAGAGAGAGAAAACACTGCCATAGTCTCTGGCGTGGGGGCCGCAAACGAAAGTGTGAGCGCCGTGCAGCCTTTCCACATCCCACAGGCTGGCTTCCTTGGAACACAAGCCAATCTCTCCGAGCCACAGGCTGGAACACTTGGATCCCGGGAAGATCGTATCCTGGACACCGACTCGCGCCCAAGGCAGCTGATTCTGGAGGAAATGGCTCCCCTTGTTAGTCGTTACTATGAGCTCTGGGCAAAGCTCAAGTCTATTCATGCTTTAGAACAGATTCAGAAAGATGTAGTTCAGCAGCCCTTTCCACTACAATCCTTGAACATGCCTGCGCCTATGCCAGGTCATCAATGGCACGAACACATGAACGCCCTCGGTCAATCAGCACTTCCATTTTTACCACCGCATCCGGATCCGCAATCTTTCTATCCGCCAAACATGCCCATCACAAATGCAGTGTCCCAGCAGTTTGGCCATTCTCGATCTCGACAGACCGTTGGTACTGCTGAGCACAAGACCGCACCTTGTTTCGATATCGATGACTCTGATGACTCTGATGGTTGCACCGACCCAGTCGAGCCTCTGGACAATGGACACTCTTCCGTCCGTAGCTATTCAGATCGCGATGGCGTTGAGGTATCGTCGTCTGTGCCCAAGCAATCTTCTTCTACTGCAAAGCGCCGAGACAAACAGACTAAGGACAAACATCACAGCACAAAGAAGCGATCGCATGGTGACAAGTCTCCGGACAGAGTCAACACCAATGCTCCTCGCCATGTCAAGAAAAAGTCAATCCGGGAGCGCAGTGTGCAGTCGAATGGCTACACGTCCTCGAACAACAACGCAAGCAACCGTAAGCGAAAGCGCGAGGATGTTGCTTTGGGTCTTGAGGGGAACACTGACTACAACTCTTTTTCCGATACAGAGACCAGCCAGCAGCGCAAGAAGGGTTCCGCCAAGGTAGACGAGCGTCCTTCGGCATCGAACAAGCGCAAGACCGAAGAGCGCAAGGTCTACTCCAAGTCGGAGAATGTCATTACTTCGAAGGAGACTCCCAAGAAGAAAAAGAAGGAAAAGTCTTCTCATAATCGCGAACATTCCCAACAGCATCCAAAGAGCAAATCTCCAGCGGTATCACGCACAAAGGCCAAATCGGAACCGCCTAAGCCTGTGAAGACCGAAAAGCATAAGCCAAAGAAAAGCAAGAGGGCTGATGGTCGGGAAGCTTACGACAGCGTGCATCCCGACAGAAGGAGTCTGATAGAGTCGAGCTGAAGGAGATCAAGAGCCCACCTCTTGGTGCGAGTAAAAGAAAGGTCAAAAAAGAGGCTGGAGAGGAAGTGTAACAAGTAAGTGTACATGATCGTAGGAGCTCATGCCTTTGTAAAAGTATGCTACAATATTTCAACTTGACCTTTTATCAATTTTCGAGGAGCTTGAAAAATTACAGGATTTGCCCATCAAGGTGTTCGGACGGGTACATAAAAACTGCAGCTGCTCGTACAGAGAGCGTCGTTCGTTTGATGGTACATGATTTGGGAAATAGATAGCCAAGCATGTATGCGTGTAGTCGAAATACCTTCGTGTGTCAAGGTGGTGAAGTTGTCTTTCATTCGTGTTTTCCCTCGCTCCTTCCAATTCTTCAATCTTGCACAAAGCTGCAACCACTTTTCGAAATCCGCGTCTGCGCTTTCCACGAATTGATTTCTCTGCGGCCATCCCTAATTGTTCTCGTTTCTTTGTCTGCGCACAACCAGATGCGCGTTCCCAGCAAGAATGGCTTCTCGTCCCCCAGATGGCGGGTCTCATTCGGAGGAGGTTGCTGATCCGTATGATTCTCCCACAGAAGCGGTATGGCTCTTCTCGACCTTGACCAACGCGCACCAAGGCTGATAAGGACAGAATTTCGAGGAGGTGCGCCGAGTATACGCCCTGACAACTTGGATACGGGACCATCCCGACGAGGCGCCCAATGTTCTCGGAAAGAACAACGCACGGCTGAGCAAGCCTGAGGCCCGCCTCACTATCTGGCCTCCTGAAGTAAGACATACAGACTCTCAGCTGAGAGCCATTTGGAAATTCTGCAACCCATTGTGCTGGCAATTGGCACCTTACGGTAAGCTTTTCAATCTGCCTGTATTTACAATGCGGAAGGTCCAGCTAACAAGAGTAGCCTTTAGGTCTGGACTAAGACCATATGACGAGTTCTCATGGGTAATGCATGCCACCAGGAAGCGCTTTCCATCGAATCGAAACACCGTACCCAGACCTGCTATCAACACTCCGCCTCAGCACCCACCTACTTCAACGATCGTTCGCGGCATTGACACCTCAGCCTCAAACTCAACAGTAGTTGATTTAACCCCGACAGCAGGATCTCAGAATCATCAGTCGCTCCCACCAGCTCCAGCAGCACAATCTCCAGCCACTACATCCAGCATAACACTACCAACTCCAGTTCTTCAGCGTAGGACAACCCTTCCAAGAGATACAGCCAGTGACACAAGACAAGGTGTCTCTAGACCCGCCAGCGTCTCCGCTTCCTCGGCCACATCAAATGTTCCGTCATATCTTTCACTGCCATCTACGCCAACGCCGACCCCTAGAGAGAATGCACAGCACACTCCCTCACAGTTCGCTCACTTGACTTTCCCACAATCAAGTATCACTGTGGACAGTGCTCCACCACAACGCCCATACCAACATTCCTCGTGTGCTTCTTCACATCCGGGAATACCACGATCTGGTCGTCCTTTTCTGCCACCATTTCCTCTCCCTCCAGGACCTTGGAATCCCTCTATGTGGAACGGCAACTTGCCATTTCTCCCTCCACCTCCTCCACCCCCGCATCTTTGGGCCTCACTATTGAGAAATGTCAACTTACCACCTCCACCACCTCCTCCCCTCGCCTCGGCTCCCTTGAACACCACCCCCAATGCGGCCTACCTCCAGCAGCGCCCTCGCCACACCTCTGACCACCCAAGTTCTCCAACCGTTGCCCAAACTCGTCCATATGATTCTGGATCTTACACCATGCCTGTTCGTTCATTCGATCAACTCATGGCAGGAAACGACAGACGCGATGGCTTTCGGAGAGATAAGACATCACACGAACAATCCCACAGCCCAAGACCTACAGGCGCCGCACTCTCGACTCCACAGTCGCTGCATATTGAGACAAAGCTTTTGCGAGGACTTGAGACTCCACTTCTTCCTGCTACCAGGAATGCTGCGGTATTGGCCGCATCCTTTTCCCGCCCAACCGTGGATACTATCGATGCCGACACCAAACGCGATCTGAAAGTGACCACCTCGCGGGGAGATGCAGGCGAGTCTGAACATCACCAAAAGGGCAAAGGACGAGCGGATTTGATTGATAAGTCGACACCTTGTGCAACACAGATATCTGGAAACATTCCGCCAGTTGTAGCAGAGAATACTCCAGCTTCTCAGTCTCCAGCCATCTTACGTTTGAGCAGCAACTTGACAACTCGCATTCCAGGCTTGAACTTCGCTGATCGGGAGACGCAAACGTCGGGTCAATCAAAAGCATTTGGTGGACAGCCTCTGAAGGGTACCATCACGTCGAATGCCGCAACTTTCCCTCCATCTCTTCCGACTGAGAGGCAGAACAAGAGCGCTGCTCGTGATTGCAAGAGCTGCAACAGAAAGCACGCGGGAGATTGTATCCCTGTTTGTCTCGACTGTGCTAAGAGACACCTAGGCATTTGCCAGCCTTGCACCTTCTGTCCTCACAGACATGTCGGCACTTGCCATTATTGCGAAAAGTGCGACCGTCGACACGTTCAACAATGTCGAAAGTGTGACAACTGCAAGAGCTGGCACGTGGGTCAGTGCTTGTGGTGTAACCGATGTCAAGAGAAACACAAAGGACCATGTCCTTACTTTATCCCTCCTCCAAGGCCCCAGCTCTTCAGCAGTAGTCTGGGAAGACCAGACGCGTTGCCCGTGAGGGAGACCTTGAAGGCTAGACAGCAGCCAGATGCGTTAGTAGAGATCGCAGCTAAGCCCGACAAAAAGCCACGGGCATCAACCAAGACCCTTGAGAACAACCATATCCCAACAAGGACCGACCCAACTACACCAGCTGATGCCAACGATGCCAACGATGCCAACGATGCCAACGATGCTAAGATCATCATCTGCTGCGAGACATGCGGTAAACATCACGAGCAAAACAGACAGCCATGCGGATGCGGAAAATGCCATATTTTCAAGGAAGGAAATCCTCGGAACATGTGCGATGACTGTGACAAATGCCATCGTCGTGGTAAATGCACGGAGAAGGGGAAAGATGTCCGAGCAGAAAAGAAGCGCAAGGCTGAGGAAGAAGACGTCAAGCCGGCTGTCTTGCCTAACCGCTCTGGACTTGCAGACCGGCCCAAGAAGAAGTCTCGAAAGTCATCGAGTATTGGAACAAAAGGTGATCCTATCCAACTCGATTCGGATTGATGAGGTTCAACGGATCATCTCACACTTACGGTGGGTGCAAAAGGGTCGCTGCTGCGGTCTTCTTGCTCCATCGCACTTACGGCGGTATGAGTTGCTGAAATGGTTTCGCTGAGGAATCTCCCCGTGACCTCTTTGCTCCTACGCAACATGAAGTCAGAGATCGGGAAGTTTCGAACAAGCAAAAGGTGGAAATGCCAAATATGTAGATAGAATAGCTTGATCCGAAAACACGATGGCTTTGCATGCAATACAATTACTCGCCGTCAACTTCTTACCGTTTCTTGATCTGTTAAACGTGTGCTTGATTGTCAGGATAGAGCGTGAAAAGGAATCAGGTTGGTCTGACTGCTATGGACCTCATATTTGCGTTGGAAATATGTTGTCAATCAACTCCTGTGGAATTGCTCCAATGGGCTTGGCTGTGGTGACGATGGCGTGGAAGAATCTCGTGAAGCAAAAAAGGCATGGAAAATACAGGTTCGTAAGATTGGAGGGAGTGTCATCGAGTATCGATCTCATCACTTGCGTCATCATGATACGACATGCACGGGAGTAGCGCAGTAGATGCCTCGAAGGTCGGCTTGTGTATATTCTGCGTATCTATTTCTGTGCTTCTCGATGACGAAAACATCCTCGAAGTTAATTACTTCTTCAAACGTTCATCCCGACTGTTGAAGTGATGCTTAAGCTTGGGTTTTGAGAGACCACGTCTGGCTGGATAGCGCTGACTGCTTTGTCGCTCGCACCTACATGCCATGCAGAATGTTGCACTTGTGCGGATATCCTCGCATGTCCCCTCGACCGATGCTCCTGATTAATTGCCGATCAGATGATCAAGGCAGGTTCGGCATGCCTGCCATTTCGACGTTGGAAGTGATCGCAGTCCGTTTCGGAGCTTGAAGTGCCCCGTCCTGAGATAAACAACAGGGAGCTTGGGAGCTCATGTCCCAACTTGGCAGGATAAGCACATCACCGGTAGTATCGATGTATGGTGGGATGTTATGGGTTGTCGCGAAGTCGAAGAGAACGACAGTGTTCTGAGCGATTGGTTCTCAGAAACTTCAATCTTCATTGTAGGTTGTGTCAACACCCATCTCTTCGCCAACTCTGCGAACGACGTCGCGCAGAGCCTTGCACGCAGGGCTGTCAGGGAAGTTGTCAAAGAAGCTTTCGCCAAAGTCGCAAGCCATGCCAATACGAGGATCCAGAGGTACTGCGCCGAGGAAAGGAATGTTCATGTCCAGAGCCAAACGCCTGGCACCACCAGTGGTGGCCTTGAAGATCTGACTCTCATGTGTGCACTTGGGACAGACAAACCCTGACATGTTCTCGACAATGCCGAGGATCTTGATGCCTGCTTTGCGACAGAAGTCGATCTCCTTGCGTACATCGAGCAGACTAACTTCTTGGGGAGTGGTGACAACAACAGCACCATCAACACCAGACTCTTTGAGAAAGCTGTTGACACTCAAATGTTCATCACTGGTTCCAGGAGGAGTGTCGACAACGAGGTAATCCAGCTCGCCCCACTCAACGTCTTTGAGGAACTGCTTGATCAAGCCGTTCTTCTTGGGACCACGCCAGATGACGGCATCATCGCGATTCGGCAACATGAATTGGACGCTCATGACACCCAAATTCTCGGTAACCCAGACAGGGCTCCAGCCAGCATTGCTGACGTGTATCGTCTCTTGTTCAACTCCCATCATCTTGGGTATACTGGGTCCGCAGATATCCGTGTCCATGATGCCTACTTGGGCGTCCGGGTTGGCGGCGAAGGCATGGCCTAGCATGGTGGTGAAGGTGGACTTGCCGACGCCTCCCTTGCCACTGAGGACGAGAATCTTGTGCTTGACGGACGCAAGACGGGCAGTGATGAGGGGAATGTCGGGATCGGGGCCTTTGGGAGCGGTAGCGCAGATTTGCTGGTTCGGACAGCCGGCGCAAGCATCGCCCTTGCCGGCGCTTTGCGATTCGGGACCAGGGCAGTGTTCTGCGAGAGGGTGTCAGTAATTGTGAAGACATTTCGAAACAGTGACTCGAAGGGAAGAAGTGCAAGCGAATCCGGAGGCTGATCAGGAAGGTGAAGAATGAGATCGCGAATGGAGGGGCTGATAAGAGAGTGAGAGATACCAGGCTCGGGAGCGACTAGCTTCGGGGCAGCCTTGAGCGGAGCGTTGATGTCTGCATTGTCGTTGCCTTCGACCGACGGCGCCCTTGAATCGATACGTGCGTCCATTGTTTGTGTTTGAAGCAGAGACGATGAACAGAGGGAAGCAGCGAATATGATTTCATCTTGCCTCCACTCAGGTTGCTGACCAATTGAACCGCCGACTGCCCGCCCCCACACTTTGGCCATCATCTTGAGCGGCCCGAAGTCGCAGACTCTTGCTGCTCCTTCCAATCTTCAAGCTTGGCAGAGCAAACCGAACGAACTCCAGTGTGTTTTGCAGAAAGCTACAGTAGGAAGCGGTTTCAATAGATGGAGCAAACTCATTCGAGTGGAGACGTTCTGTGGTGATCCTGTCCTTCGCCGGCCTGTTGACAATTCCGAAGTCTTGCACCTTCCAAAGTCCAACTTTCGGGCTTCGAAGCAGATGGAAACAAGGACCACGCCGAGGCGCGAAACAACGAAGCCTTTCACAGCAAGGAAGAGTAGAAGCCCAGCAAATTGAGCAAAATCACAAACTTTTGTTCTACATACTCTATGTCTAAGATTCCGAACTCATTTCAACCCTCAGTGATGTAGATTCTGATGAGCTGGTCGATGGGCCCATCCCAACGCAGCCGATCCGGGTGGTCGACGGGTCTTGCTACCAGCAGGCCTTTGATCTCCAGCAGATCGTTGATGAATGTATCGTACCATACTCCCACTCGTTCAAGCTCCTGCTGTCCCAGCTTGACGAGGCCTATCAACACTGATCGTTCGACCATCTCCCACGTTCTCTGCTCCTTTCTCTTGCCTACGTGTCTTGGTTTTGCAGGTCCCGCGCCCCCTGCTTCCTGCCGTGCTGTTGCTTCATCGATCGAGGCAATACTATGAGAGTTAGTCGCCATCTTATGCGTTCTGAAACGTAGCACACATACCTGTCTCGTATCTCTTCAGGAGTCAAAAAATCTTCTACTCTGAAGTCTTGGTCGAACATTACGACATCGGAATCCTTCTGCGGGTTCGGAGTTGGTGGTAGTTTTTGGCTCTGCGGGCTTCCATCAACTGAAGTGGCATCTGTCGAGTAGCCACTGCCCTGAGACGAAGCAAGAGGTGAGCTCATATGCGAGGCTGCATATGATGCAGGCGAGGATGATTGCGAAGATGAGCCTGTAGATGTCGGAATGGTCGGAGAACGTCTTTTGGCGCGCTTTTCTGGTCGACTTGTTGGTCCCTCCGTCGGTCGCTTTGTCGGTGTTGAGACTATGGGTTGCTGGCCGTGAGATGAAGCCTCAGCATCTTCTTCATCGTCACTCTCATCCTCGAGGGTGACGACTACGCGACCTCTGTTCACTGGATTTGGCACTTTCTGTGCTGAAGGTACGACTGGCTGAGGCTCTGCTTCTGCCAGAGGGAAGGGTGTTTCTACCCCTATCTGTGTCAGACCCCTGGCTGCTTCTGTCTCTGTCAAGGATGCAGCAGTCTGTGCGACGACTCCTCTTGCTGGAGATTGAACCGAAGGTACAGCTGAGGATACAGCTGAGGGTGCAGCTGAAGGTGTGGCCGTGACGGCAGTCGAAGGAGCAACTGAACGCATAGCGGAAATTGTAGCTGAAGGCACAGTCGAAGAAGGTCCAACAGTCGGATCTCTCTCTACCGAACGCAATGCACCCTCTACCTCGAGCCTCTGCGGAGAGTTACGCCACGCGTCTCTGGCTATCTCCCGGTAATACTCATAGGGACGTCCCTCTATGTCATACACTTGTGGGAGCAATAGGCACCGCTCTTTCTTGGGAACGAATATCCAAACAAGAGCGACGTGCCTCAGATGTGCAATCCCGTAAACCCTATTGCGATGGTTTTGCATATTCCTGCCGCTGGGATTATCTGGTGGAATGTATTCGATGGTTGGCAATAGCTTCCATATGGTCAGATATCTGAGGAACAAGTAAAAGGGGGTCGACTTACACACGCCTCTTCTTTAGTGATGTCGGGGAACAATCGCCCGATCAAAATTGGCCCTTCAGTCTGCGGCATCCCTCTTTGTGATTTGATATCCCTGTCAGGGAAAGGCACATCCAGACTGGTGACAACTTCTGGCATGGTGAAAAACACTCAAGGGAATGGGATAGATGCACGAGTAGATAATGTGCCAGTAGAAGGCCGCGCTTTTCGATTTGACTCGGTATAGGAAGACATGGCTACGCAATCGCGGGACAGCAATGCTTTCTACCACGCTCAAAGAAACAGAAAAGAGATGGCTGGGAAAGCGAAAATGACAGGTATACCGAAGAGGTTGGTTCATGAGACACATGCCATAGCAGATCGTCGGGGTGGTTCGAATGGGAGAATCATAGCGTTGCAGACTCCTGCGCACGGCCACTTTATGCTACAAACTCTTTGCTTCATGACTTTCCATGATGCACGCCTTGCGACCATACCATACACTTACGGTAGGAGAATCTGGATGATTCTCGACGAAGGTCTGTCAAGAGCAAACTGCAAGGGAGCCACCCTTCACACAACGTATTTTGTCAACTGTCCATCATGTGTATGCATCTAATGCTGTCATGTTCGTCGAGCGTCGTCATACCTCGCTTGTAATGCGCACCATATATATTAGTTGGTCGAAATCACAAACTTTTGCGGTGTACCCCGATGCGCTAGAGGAAAAGTCGCATCCAGATTCCAGACTGAGAAATTGCGGCATTTTTGTAAACCGGCAGTGTCCCTGTTAGCTGTCGCATCACAGCCCGCTTCAACTTGAAGCAGTCCGCTGGCTTGACTTGGTTTCTGGTATGAAACATACCTCCGGCAAATACATCTTTGCTGTCACGTGCGACACAACTCCAACGGTTTCGGCTCTAGGGAAAGGGTCCACCCGGCACTTCCATGACATGAACCTCGGGAGCACCGGCCCCTGATCGCCGTCATGCCTGGGTCCCATACCTTGACAACACGAGAGCATGCCTCCGTTGTCGAGCGCACAGGCACAGCGTGGCTGGGATTGCTAGCCACATCCTCGTGAACACGCCAGCACGAGAGTCCATTGTGATCGATCGTTCTATGCTTGTTCTCTCTTGGGCTCGTTATAATAAGTACCCTCGTTGACTTCGATTGTTCATACAAGTGTCTCGGGTGTGCTTCTTGGACCTTGCTGCATTATTTTCAGATCAATCAGAAGATACTCTCACTGATCGAGTATCGACCATGGCTAGATCCAGGTTGATACCTCAGGAGAAGACCAACCTCGGGAGCAGAAGCGTTGTGAAGACGCAACGGAAGAAGGAAGTGTTCAATCGCTTCAAGACACCTGTACGGCAACACATGTAAGCAACCCTTTGAACCTTTTGAAGTTACGACGAGTATGGCACTGACACTCACACCGTGAACACCATCGCAAAGAGAAAAACACCGGATTGTGGATGCACTTTGGCGCCATAAAGGTCAGAGAACAACAGAAACCTCACTGTTCTCATCAGACTGACTGTGATGCAGATAGAAAACGCTTCTGGGGCAAGGGTTGAACGCCTGGAAGGTATAGAGGGACTCTGCGGATCGGATGCTCAATGCCCTATCGATCTGACCGGAGATGACGATTTACCCCATAGTTCGAGCGCTGGACATTCTTCGGATGCTGAAGACCTTGACAGACTCAGCGTGGAGAACGGCGAGCCTTCTTCCGGACCTAGCAGAGACGCTGACAATGAGTCTGCCGATTGCAATGCTAGGTCTTTGGTTCAAGATGCCGTCAGAAGTGGACCACAGGTTCCAGAAGAGCTTGACGATGAGGAAGACACTGGAGACGCTGCAGCGAGGACGCCATGGAATGTCGAGCAATCCGCGGTCTTGCGCCCCAGAGTGGTTCAACAAGCCGTAGTTTCAGACTATCAGAACGACATCGAGGTAAGAACGGCGAGTATGACTGATTTCTGCTATGTTCTAACAATTCCAAGATGGCCCGACAACAGCAGCAGCGTACGCTACGCGATTGGGCAGCTCTGCAGGTAAAACAGGCGAAAGAAAGGAGAAAAGACTGCCATCCGGCATGCAACTGCCACAAGCTCGAGCGCTTGAGAGAAAGCCAGAACCAGTCGATGCTCTGCGAGTGTCACAATGCCGGTCTCTACCACCGAATAAGCGGAAAGTTTGAGGACGCTGGAGGTTTCGATGCGCGAGGATGGCCAATCATGACTCGGGAGAGGAGGAGGAGATGGTGGGCAGAACATTGGAGTCATTGCCATCGTGTTGTAGGCGATGAGGAGCTGGTCAACATGTGGTTTATTCGAACGCCAAAGGAGCGGCATCAAGGAGCGCCATGGGCGTTTGATATCAAGGGTGGGTTGTACCAGGAGATGAGTTACCTCGAACCGCTGATTCATGCGAGAGGGCTTGAGAAAGGAGGCTATGTAGTTGTAGTCTCAGAGAGAAGAAATGGAGGTCGTCAGCTAGGACGTAGGTAGATGGAACACGAAGTATGCGAATGTCACTGTCAATGTACAAAACTGAGGGGAGGTTGCGGCAGAGCAACGGAAAAGGATGCATAAGGTGGCGGCCGTTTCAACCATCCACTATCCCTCGGCACATGACAGTCAGCAGCGCTGGACTCTGGAGTACCGTATGACGACGCGGGGTCTAGCGCCGAATCGCGTTCGACCCAGCGTCTGCGCGTCGCGACAGAAAGATGGTCTCTCTTTTCTTCTGCTTTTCTCTCTGGGCAATTCTGAGGATTGCTCCCAACCGCCATGTCATTTCCATCCTCGCCGCCGTCCCTGCCTGACCATGTGTTCAATGATCCGCCGAGCTCGCCGCCGCTGCCTCCGGCCGCTTTCCCGTCGCGAAAACGACAGGCGCGTTGGGACTACGATAGCAGCATGAGCAGCGACCCTATCTTCAGCGAGGATGCGTCAGAAGAGTCCGAGGTCACAGGAATCAAGCGCAAGAGATATGTGCGCGGCCCTTGGTACCAGCACGCCCAGTCTCCGGCTGTGTCACGCATACGAGGCGACAAGCCGAAGGGCGACAGCGGCGTGTGGTTGGGCTCTGATAGCTCGACCGACAGCATTGGCAGTAGCAATCGTCGCATGCAGAGTTTGACCTTTAACGAGTACATGACAAAGGGCGCCCCTCTCACCCAGCGAAACCCTCCCACCCCGACCAACCCCAAAGACCAATTCCAAGAAGCGGCCGCCAGCATAGTCTTCAAGTCTGTCGACGCGTGTAAGGACACAATCGATCTCTCGTGAGTACTGTCTCCGCCTTTGCATCTCGGCTGTATACTCAGATCTTGCTACAGGGACATGCACCTTGGCCGTCTAGAAAACGATACCCTCCGACCGCTTCACCAGCTTATCCGTCTCCCTGTACCCATCAACGACGCCCAAAAGATTACCGACGACCATTTTGCACCTCTCACACCCAGCATCAAATTGTTCCTGTCCAGAAACGACCTGCAGAAGCTACCATCCGAGCTGTGGAATTTGGGCAATCTGGCTGTCCTCAGTCTGCGCTCCAACTCGTTGACTGAGATATCACCTTCAATTGGCCGTCTCCGCAACCTACACGAGTTGAACATCGCTGGCAACCAGCTGCCATTCCTCCCTTTCGAACTCCTCGCATTGGTGGAGAACAAGCTCGTCCAGCTTTCTCTGGGCCCGAATCCTTTTGTGCAACCTCTACCACCATCAACTTCTACAGTGCCCAGAAACGTACCCTCGAAGCTTGAGTCCTGCTTGCATGAACTGCGTCGTCTACGCTCGCGCTGCCCTACCATCGACAGCACTGAGCCTTCGCACGAGGCTTTGCTTGACCGTTTCTATGCGGCTCGTTTATACGACGCTTCCAGGGAGCTTAATCCCAAAACGACTTATGTTGCTTCGTCATCCACATCTTTCTTCGAAATTGACGGCCAAGTCGTCCGATCGCCCTTCCGATCATACGCGTCTTATACCGAACCAACATATTCGGCTTCGTTCAAACGCCCGTCACCACCTTCGGCAATACGCTCTGCGGCACCCTCTCTATTCGAATTAAGTGCTCGTGCGTGTGCTCGCTCTCAATATGTCGGACAGTTAGATTCGCTTCTACCTGAAGACGCCTCTCCACCCGTTACCAAAGCAATCGACAAAGTCAAGGAAAGCAAAGAAATAGGCATGCAGCACTGCTCTGTCTGCAACAAACAGTTCCTCGTACCTCGTGCACAATGGGTTGAATACTACTACGTCGGACCTGGTAACGAGAAGTGCTCACCGAAAGAGTTATTCCGTCCCTTTTTGCGCAGGTCTTGCTCTTGGGTTTGCGTTGATCGTTTAACTGCCCAAAGAGAGAAGTATTGGGAAGATTGCGAGAAGCTGGTTCTCGAATACGAAGGATTAAGATGATTTGTTCTGGCCATGGCAGCAGGTCTGATCCGTAGCCCTTTTGAAAACGTACATACTCCATTAATTTGTATATCTTTGTCACTGATCATGTCAATCCCCTAGCTTTGGGTGTGTTGGTCTTTTTGCCCTCCTTATCCCGTCAACATCAAACATTATCATGCATGCTCGTGTTAAGCAACCAATGTTAAACAGGTACTACTTTAGTCAATCGAAACATCGCCAAGGTGAGACCGAGGCAGTACGCCCAGGGTGGTCCCGCCAACATCAAACACCAATCGAAAAAGGCATCAAATCTCAAGACTACGACATTGTTCTCTTATTCATGTACACTTGGGAGTATCATGTGACTGTTTAGATCTCCAAGACGAGTCAAGAAGGAGGTTCACTCGTTCTGTGGTGGTTTATAGGGAAAATGGTCAAACGCTGTGTATCTTATTTGCTGCCAACCATGGACTGCTACGTTTCGGCCCTCCACATCTCACTCAAGTTTGAATCACGCACAAACTGGGTACTAGAATGATGCAATTATGTAGAGGCAGTCAATACTTTTATGTCTCAATTCGTTCAAAGATGGGATCTAGCCACTGTAAGCAGACTATCTGTGCTGACATTGGTTTCGGTGACGGACCGTGAAGCCTGAGGTTTTCAGTTCCAACCTTAATCCCTCAATCCTACCTCTTCTCTCAAGTCAAGACCAACCTTAGAGGATAATTCGAAGACTACGAATCTACAACGGCAACAACAACCTTGTCGCGAAGTCGCCATGTTCCGGATGTGACAGATTCCGAGGTTGCAGTCGCGAAGCCCAACCTCTCAGACCACAAGCGGCATTGATCGTCGGCAGGAGTAGATCGATCCTTCAAGCACCGCTTCCACCTTCCCTCACCTTCCCACCACTTCGTCAAAATACGACGAGGGGGCTCTCGCACACGAGGACGATCGATTTTGAGCTTCAATACACTAGGTGGTCATGACCAGATGTCGTTGTCAAGTTGTTACATGCTCGAGGTACAACGCTGCCGAAGAACCGCGAGTTCCTGAGACATTGAAGACGCCACCGACGGCAAGCAACAATTCATCGTAAGCCGAACGCCTTGTTGCATACCAAGCAATGCCAGCCGCAAAGATGAACGAATAGGAGGATCACGGAAACGTTTGGTGGCTTTCAGGCTGCATGAAGCGCTGCCGTAAAGCCCGAGGGCACTTTCATCTGCCAAGTCATCAGTTTTTATCCTGAATTGCAAACACCGGCAAGTACGGAGGATGAAAGTCGAACAACAAACCTCATCTCCAGGTGGGGGATTCAACATTTGTGGGTCGTCCATATCTCCAGTTTCGCACTCCACACCTGGAGCTCCGGGGTTTCGGCATCTGGCTAAATGGACCTTGTGAACTTGGAGGATTTATCCACACTCTCCTCGGAGCATTGACGGTGTGCCATTGCTCAGATCATTACGGAGCACGCGTGCAGTCGGACTTAAGTCGAAACATGCGGTGCTGCTGTCGATAATCAATCGTCTTCAGGCAAAATGCAAGAAACGATTCTGGTCACCCTCGAGACAACATTGCTGATCGACCATGATCGATAAGCCCCACTAGAGTTGTCACGTATTAAAAGACCCATCACTCCACGCCCCATGGAGTGATTCGCGACCCCGTACCTCCTCCACAACTCCACCCAAACATGGCACCCGTAGGGACAGGAACAGGCAATGTCTCGGCCGCGAGAGCTCGTCTCTCTGGTCCATCAGGTATGAAGGGCATCATAGCTTCTGGCAAGACTACTGGTATTGCCTTCTTCGCATCGCTTGGTGGCTTTGTATATGGTTACAATCAGGGCATGTTCGCCCAGGTCTTGACGATGAACTCTTTCATCAAAGCGGTAAATATCACACCAGATCTACAATCATACGGCCATGAAACTTTATCTAACATGTCCACCAGACTCAAGGTTATGCTGCAACGACTGGTATCGACCAAGGTCTATTGACCTCGATTCTGGAACTCGGTGCTTGGGTTGGCACGCTTATCAACGGTTACCTGGCTGATGCCGTTGGACGACGATGGTGTGCAATGATCGCATGTGTTGTTTTCACCGTCGGTGTCATTGTTCAGGCCTGCACTGTCAACAAAGACTACGTCCTTGGAGGTCGCTTCGTTACCGGTCTCGGTGTTGGATCGCTGTCCATGGTCGTACCTCTTTACAATGCCGAGCTTTCGCCTCCTGAAATCAGAGGTAGTCTGGTAGCAGTGCAACAACTTGCCATTACTTTCGGAATCATGATCTCTTTCTGGATTGGTTATGGTAAGTGGATCCCAGAGGTAATTATCACGAATCAGACATTGACCAATGGCAGGAACGAACTTCATCGGAGGTACTGGTGACGGCCAGTCGTCAGCAGCCTGGCTTATACCCATCTGTATCCAAATTCTTCCCGCCTTGGTTCTAGGAGCTGGTATGCTGTTGTTCATGCCCGAATCGCCACGTCACTTGATGAATCAGGATCGTGAAGACGAAGCACTTACGACACTTGCCCGTCTGCGAAACAAGAGCACAGAAGACATGGGAGTGCGTGTGGAATACCTTGAGATCAAAGCTCTTCGCGACTTTGAGGTTGAAACCGCCCGAGCCAAATACCCTCAGTACCAGGATGGAAGCTTCAAGAGTAACTTCCTCATCGGCTTCCATGATTATGCATCATTGATCACAAACCCATCACTCCGTAGAAGAACCATGGCTGCTTGCTTTACAATGACCTTCCAGCAGTGGAATGGTATCAACGCTATCAACTACTAGTAAGCACAACGGAACCATTACTGAAACACGACTGACTCGATTGAATAGCGCACCTTTCATCTTCAAGAACTTTGGGTTCCAGGGCAACACACTTGCGCTACTGGCCACTGGTGTTGTTGGCGTAATCGAATTCCTTCTCACCATCCCTGCAGTTTTGTATGTCGACAAGTTCGGCCGCAAGTCCATCCTACTGGCTGGTGCCATTGGTATGGGGGCGTGCCACTTCATCGTCGCTGGTTTAGTCGGCACATATGAAAACAGTTGGGCTTCTCACGTTGCAGCTGGCTGGGTTTGCATTGTAGCGGTTTGGATATTCATCGGCAACTTCGCATACAGGTATGGCATGATTTCGAACGGTCCGATGACTTATGTTTCTAACGGAATAATCTAGTTGGGGTCCTGTTTCGTGGATTGTCGTTTCGGAAGTTTTCCCGCTCAGCATGCGTGCCAAAGGCGTCTCGCTTGGCGGCAGTGCCAATTGGCTGAACAACTTCGCTGTCGGCATCTCGACCTCTCCCTTCATCGAGGCTTCTCAATTCGGCGCCTTCATCTTCTTCGGCTGTATGTGTGTTCTTGCCGCACTCTGGGTCTACTTTATGCTCCCTGAAACCAAGGGTCTTACACTGGAAGAGATGGACGAGCTATTCGGAGATGCTGGATTCGCTCAGGCTGATCTGGCACTTAAGCAGAGGATCGAAAAAGACATTGGCCTCACAGCTTTGTTGTATGGAGATGACGAGCCCATGATGACTGACAAGGTCACCACTGGAGGCAAGGGCGAGGAAAGAGAGTTCAAAGAAGATGCAAAGAGCATTAGTCTCTAGAGTGAATGCCGATCACTCGTTGAGTTATGGAGAATGCTGATAGATATTATATCATTTCCAAGACGATTTTGCTCACATGTTATGTTGATCATTGAGTGCGATGCTGACAATAATTCAGGGGTATTCAGGGGCTTGAGACGTTGTGCCCTCAGCTTGCCTACTCTCGTCGTAAAATAGCCATCAAAATGCAAGATGATTTTCCACTTAGGAGCACTGTCCGCTGAGAATGCAAACTCCTTAATGCTCTCACTGGCCAATGCTCCCAAGTGAGAATTCATCTTGCCTTTTGACAAGCTAACTTGAGTCGCTAGGTGGCTTCCTGGAGCTTGGTTCGGGTGTGATGTTTGCTCCTCTTCACTTTGTTCATCAACAACTTTGCGTCTGGGCTTTTACAAAGACTTCAAAATTCTCTCAACATTTGACAATCATCAACAAGAACAGTCTACACTACCATCCAAAAGAGTTATCCAACACTACTCAACCTCACCTTTGCCAGGCCTCCTCCACCGGTGACGGCATTACCCTGGAGATCCCCTCTGGCTGAGCAGTGGAGATCGCCAAAGCAGCATATCGACGCCTACACGATCGCCACCAACGCCCCCGCCACCACCGACAACCCATTTCCTGGATTCACCAAGCAGATAATTCTTTGTCTGAAGTCTGAGGCCGCGCAGGGCGTTGCCGAAGTCTTTAACCTGCTCGAGCACGTTGGTGTCGCAGCACGACTTTCTAAGGCACTTAAGGCCATGTCGAACAAACAAAGCGTGGCCTACAAGGCATATCGTAGCTGGCATGACCAGCAAGGCAAGTGCGGCGGACGTCGCGGCTCATACCCGTCGATACGCAACTTCATCATCCGCACAGCTGTCAACGCTGTTTTCGGTCACCAGCCTGGCACCTCGCAGGCCACCAGCCTGAAACTTGTCAATGCGATGGTCCGCCGCGCCGACGTCCTTCGTGGTCTTGAGCTTGCCTTCAGCGCTGGAGCCTTTGTGTTGCTCTTGGGCTTCGACTGGAAGTCCCGGTAACTACCTCGTCATTCTATGCTATTAAACCAATCGCTAACCTCCGATTAGCACCGAAAAGGCGTGGGACGAGGCCACCGAGGCCGTCCTGCTCTCCCTATCGGACGATTGCCCAATGCTGCGCCGTGTCTGCCGCCTGGTCGAACGCAACGTCTGGGCCAAGGTCGTCAAAGGCGAGAAATTCCATGGCCCCAAGCTGAATGTGGAGATCTGGTCTGAGCGTGAGAGGCTCAACAAAGACCTATTGACTCTGTTGTCCTACGAGGGTGAAGAGGTCAATGAGTTGGAGGAGTTGGAGATGGGCGACGCCTCCTGAGCTCGGCCGTCTGCATAAATTGTACCGGAGCTAGGTACCACACAGTGTACTGGGTAATCAATCGACCGCTTTCCTCCTTGCGTTACCGACAGCGAATTGATCTTCAAACCTGGCCGTGAAAGTACGTCGACAACGCCTATCCGATATCCTGAACAACTCACAATACCGCTTTGACTTCATTGACAATGCGACAACACATGTTCGACCCCATTGACCCACTGACAATGGGTATCTAACTTCATTGATCGACTGACAATAGGCTGTGGAATGCTATTATGATCTGCAATGTAAGCCTTGTCAGAACCACCTTTGTTCTTCTCGTTCTCCTCATTATACCGTCGAGTTTTACATCAGCGTCATTTCAACCAAAAAGTCATCATGTCTTCGACCAGAAGCTCCAAAAAGCGACACAACGACATTATTGACCAACAAGAAGGTTAACAGCGACAGAAACAGCAGCAATCCCTGCAAGTACTACCAAGCGAACCAACCTTGAATCTTCTTGAAGAGGTCGACGTCTCGGCAGACAGACTAAACACGAAGGTCAGCACTCTCCTTGGGAATTCTGAAGTTTCTACTCAATGCTGACTCTTTTCGTGCAGTTCTGGTCCACGGTCTCGGTTTTCATCAACAATGGAGTCACTTTGGAAGACAAGACCATGAGATGGCAGCATGCCCTAAAGAACCTGTACTACATCATCGGCAGAAACCAGAAGGAAGAGCATGGGACTTTCGACGGCGGCATTGCTCCAGAAACACAGAAGCTTGTACAATCAGCCGCAGAGGCTGTGCCATACCACAAAAGCAGAAGGCTCCGACGACTAAAGCGGCATTCCAAGAGCAGGTCGAGTTAGACGAAGAGGACCCAGCACCAACTCGCACTCGCAACAGACGTGGAGAGCCACTCACACCACCACCAACATCAGAGTCGGCAAGTAAAGCTGCCTTCAGAACCTCTCCTCGCAGCACGGCATCAACTTGGCCAATGTTCTGGCAACGCATGGCAATCACCTACAAGGAGAGCAAATGGGTCGCTGGAGTCAGCAACGTTCTGACTCACATGATCACTCACAATGGTGTCGACGATGTAGTAAAGCTTGCGAACAAGCTTTACGAGACCAGAGACATCGTGGCGCTAAACAATGCGACCAAGACCAAGACTCAACTAAGGTACTCAAAGGACGAAGCCCAAAGTGTCGCTGTACAGTACAAGGCTCTGTGGGAAGCAATGGAGAGCTCTGCACTCTCGAAGTGCATGATACTACTCGCCAACCGCAACCTTGGGCAGGCACTTCGGGACCTCGAAAGACAGCTCGATCAGATCGACGACGACTCCGGGCAACAGCAGCTGGGTGATTTTGCTCGCTTATACCTAGAGAATCGCAGTCAAGGGACTCGCCTCCGCGACACACCCGAGACTCTACATTCCTTGCTCAATACTACCTCGAAGTACTCGGATACGGCAAATCGAGCAAGTTTCCAGCCGACGAAGTCAAGACCAAGACGAGACTCGTGAAGGCACAAAGAATGACGGCCAACAACATCAAAGCGCTGATCGACGGCTTCGGTGAGGGCTTCCTGATCCTACTATGCGGCTCAACATGGGCATCTGCCCTGGACCAAGTGTCCTACAAGACCCTCAAACCTCTGCTCGAGAGATTGGCAGGAAAAGAGCTAGAACTCCACAAGGTGGCAGAGATGGCTAAGAAGATCTTGAAGTACGCCGCCAACAAGGGACTGGTAACCAAGATGCTTAAGATAGTTATTCGCGCCCAAGAGTTGACCACGAGACAAAGACGCAAATTGTCGCTGACCAAATCATTAGGCCCGTCAGAGGCCGAGTCGCAGGCAGCATCAATGTTTGGTAACATCTCCGAGGATACCGAATGCATAGGGAATGAATAGCGATACGGAACAGGTGTTGTTCGGTTACATGTTCTATGACTGGTTGAGCTCCTCCAGACTTTGAATACTTGAAATGTTTGACTGTGACGTTGCAATCACCAATCATCGATGAATGCCGGGGTTGACATGAGTTCGATGTTTTGCTTAGGCCTCATGGTCAGCTTTTCAACTCCAATGATGTAGCAAACGTCGCCCCTGAACCAAGCTCCAGTGAGCCAGATCGCGACTCGAATTAGCTTGTCGGAAGGCAGGATACTTTTGAGCGTTGACGGCTGTGCGGATGATGAAATTGCGAACCGGCGGGTATTTACAGACCTTCCATGGTGTTAGGTCGGACACCCCTAGACATTAACATATTTACGAATCAGCTACTAAGGCTAATTAGCCTAGAACGGTAAGAGATTTACGATAGAGACCGAAAGGACTAAGGCGCGTGTCGGAAGGCTACGATTGTAAGCGCGTATAGGGACTACATCTTTGCCGTTATCATCTTCTACGAGAATACCGCCGAAGTGACTCGCCAGATCACGCAACAGTACCACGACTTCCACAAAAAGGTCGACTGCGAAATGGAGGGGAAGCTTGCATGGACCGAGAAAGGCAGAGAGGCACCAGTTGACCGCCAGGCCTCGGTTGCTATGCTTTTGGACATGCTGAGAGAGAACGTCGCCGGGGTGCTCAAGGGGTTTCGTCTGGAGGAGAGCGACGAAGACGCTCTCATCAGCCTCATGAAGCGTCACGGCGCAAAAGTGAAGGAAATCACACAGCTCAGAGCAGCGACGGGCATCAAGAGCAATGCTGTCGAGTTGCCTGCTGAGACCGCCACCACTGCCAAATTGGCCGGTGGTGTTCTCCACCGCCGCTTCTTTGAGTAACCTCCCCTTACTCTAGTCAACAGTATGTATTTTCTCAATCCGAACCTCTTCCTTTGCGGCGACAATGGTATTCAATGTATGCAGCAACAGCCACTTTGATCTGTATAGCGAGTTCACTGCCAAATGAACAATAGATCATTGCTGTTATTCACAAACTGACATGAAGATTATTGACTATAGAACAATGTCATGAATGGTATTGACAACATGACAATACCATTCATGTGTGATAATGTGGTGCGTGATATGTGCCCTGTCAGGGCCAACCTTTTCCTTCTACATTTTCCAAGTATACTATTGATTTACACATAACTGTACTGTCTTGGTCCATTTCTCACTATGCCTTCCACAAGAGCCCCACCCAAGCAACCTAACGGCGCCGTCGAAGACACCCAAAGCAACAAACGCCAGAGACATGAGCCAGATCTTCTCGAGGGGGTTGACGTCTTTGCAGACAGACTGAGCACAAAGGTTGGTGTTATCCCTCCCTCAACAACCCCGACTTTGTATTAATCTCTTCACAGTCCTGGGCGACTGTGTCGGCATACATCAGTCATGGACCGAACATCGAGGAGAGGACTATCAGATGGCAACACATGCTTAAAAACATGCACATCATTGGTCAAGCCCAGAAGCGAGAGCAAAAGACCGCCAACGGCAGTACCGCCCCTACCGCTTTGAAGCATCTACAATCAGCCACAGAGGCTTAACCCCTCCAGAAAAGATCGAAGAATACCAGCAAAGCTACTAGGACCGACACTCAGGTCGCCGCAGATGTAGACGACTCGAGCGACAACGTCTCGGAAACCGACGGCCCAACCACTCCATCGGTTCGCCAACGCAACAGGGTGCAAATCCCTGCAACTCCACCGCAGACCCCAAGCCCTCGACGCAAGACGGGATCTGGTATGGCGTTAGAGCATCAAAATAACTGGCGAACCGCATGGGACTCGTATATCGAATCACACGCCACTACGAAATGAGCATCCGGCATCACAAATGTCCTTACATACATGTTCTCACACCAGAGCGTTGATGACATTGTCCGGCTCACAGCGGATATCTACCAAGCCAAAGAGAGTATCACGTTGCACAACTCGATAATCACGCACACACAGGTCTTGTCGATTAAGGATGGAGCAAGGGGTGTCGCCTTAGGATACAAGGCGCTATGGAGCGCTTTGGAAGTCGCCACCATGTCGAAGAGTAGAGAGCTATTTGCCTACTCTACATTAGGAAAGACCCTCTGTGCTCTGGAGGAGGAGCTCGACGACATAGGCAATAAGCCCGAAATCTAGCTCGGTGACTTCGCGCGTCTATATCTAGAGGACCTCCCCTCGAAACCGCGCTCTCGCGAGACACCAGATGCAAAAGTGAAGTTTCTGGCTCGTCACATTCAGGAGGCCCTGGATTTCGGCAAGCAAAGCAATCACTTAAAGGAGGAGGTCACCGAGAAGACCAGAGTTATAAAGGCCCAAAGAATGACTGCAAAAGGCGTAAAGGTCTTTATCGATGTGTTCGGAGAGGGTGCGCTCTTGTTGATGCGCAAGTCCGCTCGGCAGTTTGCACTTGATCAGGTCTCTGACAAAATGATCCGACCTTTGCTCGAAAAACTCGCCGCAAACAAAGCAGAGTTGTGCAAGATCTCGAAGCTCGCCGGAGTCGTGGTAAAATACGCTGAAACCAGCAAGTCTGTCGCTGAGATGCCTCGAATTATTATGCGAGCATAGAAGATTCATGCCAAAGCAAGAAGAAACTTGAAACTTCTCACTGGTGGACTTATCGGGCCCACCCGAGGCTGAGCAGCAGGTGGCGTCAATGTTTGAAGAGCAGGGAGATTGAAAAAGTTGAGAAGGGCGGAGACGGACAAAGATAAAGGGGAGGTAGAGGCAAAGTTGATAGGGATGGAAGGAAGCGTTTGCTTCGGGTTCAAGTCGAGCGTTCTTTCTTCCTTTGCCACGCTCTCAGTGGAGAGTATCTCTGGTCCGAAAAAGATTGTGCATTCTTGCAGCTATGAGCACGAAGATCTTGGCCCATGGAGGACCAGAGCGGCGGTCCTGGCTTAGAAACGGTCTTCATCTTCCTCTGTGCGGACTCTTCCCGAACATTGTATGACATCCTATTGGCGATATTTCAACTTGGACTTCTCGTGGCTCTCGTAGTCATCCTCGACGTCGTTCAGAGAAGGTTTGTCATTGCCGGTATCGTAGTCTTAGTCAAGATCAAAGGATTCATAAGCAGGAAGAGCCATAAGGTACTTGCGGAGAGATCGGTCGAGTGTCTGTTCACGAAAGAGACCAAATTCAACCATGAAGAAGGTTTCGATGATGGTACGCACAATGTATGGCCCTGTTGAGATCATTGACTGGGTTGCCGCCACAACGATCAGAACAAGCCATGCAGATCCATTGCCTCAGGGGAACAAAACAGAGCGAAAGAGCGATGTCTATACCACAAAGGTAACAGAGCTGTGGCATCATGCCATCACAAACAGAATCGAATCAATGATGAGCATAGTAGTGAAAAGCAAGAGCGGCGACCGCGATCACAACAAGAACAAACCGTCCAACGACTGACGATTCCCGACGAAGCTCGGCGATGACACCTTGTAGCTGGTTCAACCAGAAGCTGTTGGCGTCGAAGCTAGTGTCTAACGCTGAATAATGGTGAATGAGAGAACAAACAAGGGCAATTGAGATGTTGATGGGTTGCGGAGTCGCCATGAAGGACAGAAGCGAAAGACGATGGGCAGTTTTCTGTAATGAAAAAGCAAGAGCCACGACCGCGACCACAACAAGACGTGCCTCTTTCTACAAAGCTCGTAGAAAGTTTCTTCATGCTCGAACCGATTATGACGCTCATCGAGCTGTTTCCGGACTCGTCCACGGTGTACCATTGATGATCTTCAACATCACATGGCCTTCAGACCTAGTCGTCTCAACGGGAACAGGCTTCTTGCTCTTGATTGCAGCGTTCGAGTGCTTGATGATACTGCTTTTGAGTTTGGGATCCATATTGTCAATGGCGTCTGAGGTCCAGCCATGGAGATCTTTTGGACGGACGAGATTCAGTGGTTCTGTGAAGAGACGTTTGCGGCGTCTGAGTCCAGGGGCAAAGTCTTTGTACATGTCTTTGGGTAACTGCTCGGTCTGGAAGACAAAAGATTCATGTCAGTACTGAACATGCTCATGGATTTTCGAACACTCACCCGCATGATTTCCTTCAAGCACTTGATGTCGTCTTGAACATACTCATTTGTGCGGCCATGTGATACACCATGCTCCAGATCACTGATGGCAACTTCCAAGTGATTCTGGTCCATGAAATCTTGTGTGAGATCCGAGAAGACCTCAGACCATGCTTCATAGTGGTGAGTCATATCCAGAAGCTCTTCTCGCAACGGCTTGAAGCACCAAGCCTGGGTACTCATGCGCCATACGATACTGGCCGCATCTGTGTTGAGCAGAGGGTCGAAATTTCCAGTGTCGAGAGCAAGGCTCATGGCATTGAGAAGACATTCGAGACCGATCGTAGCGACACCATGTAGCCAGATGTCGCTAGGAGAGCTGACTTCGGCATGGTTTCTGAACGACATTAAGGCCAAAGGATGGGATCTCGATTGCGCTATGCCGCTGTAGGGAGTGTGAAGAAGGAGAGCAGTGTTGTATTGGGGTGAGCAAGGAGTCCATGCACGCGCCTCGTGTGCCAATTGAGCCACCATGACATAAGCCTTGCAAAGGTCGTGAGGCTCTCCAAAGCCATGAACCAAGACATTGTCCAGATGGCGTTTCTGAGCCTGCATCTGTTCGAGGAGATTCCATCCAACGGCGTCGACAGAGACAATGCGAGGTGTCATGAATCGTATGGCTCGGTCAGCAATATCGGCGTCGACTCCAGGGAAACGAACGGCTTGACCGTGACCAATGACGGCCGCCATTGGAGCGATCAGTCGTTCTTGACGTGCACGGCATTCTTCACGGGTGAGATCTGTACGGTGACTAGGATTAATCTTCCAGGCGATCTTGCGGTCATTCTTTACGACCGCTGGGGTGTACTGCAGCGGACGCGAACCACGAGATGGATGAACATAGATCTGCAAGGAGGGCCAGACGTGAATCTCTAGTTGGATTTGTCGAGTGTAGTGAGGCAGGTCTTGAGAAAGAAAAAGCACACGCTGTACGTATACTCTATCCGAGGGACGGCCAAATTCAGGCTCATGGTAAGGCCACTGAGCTTTTGGTTCCAAGTCTTCCACAGTGATCTCAATAGCAGGCTTTTGGAAGTTCTTGACCTTCTTTCCAACTGCAATGTATGGAGAGAAGCCACTGAGAAGGCGCGGATACCTCAGGTGAATCAGAGCAAACTCGTTGTGTGAGCGCAGATAATCGTTGGCTTCCTTATGCAATTTCTTGTTGGTGCGCGTGATGCTGACGTGAAAGGTATAGCTATGTCCTGGAGCTGTGCCACCTGTAAAATATTTGACGTTTTTGCCGAGCAAGAGGTACGAGAATATTTCGTTCTTGACTTCGGTGGGGAGAGTTGATAAAGTGGATTTCTGATGAGCTGTGCCGTCTGAAGCGACTATGGCAGGCCGGATCGGTAGCTCTATCGTCAGCATTGTGTCCTGAGGTGGGTGAGTCTGGAAGAAGGAGGAGGAAAGAGGACAAGAATTTCCTGCCTTGGGGGAATGAATTACGAGGCTGTTTGCTCCCAAATCCACCTTCAATTCTGCTCGTGATTGCATAGAGTAATTTGGAAGGTGCAGAAACCAGCCAATATCAGACGGGGTTCGCGGATTCGGAGAAGGGACCGAATGCTTGATTGCCGTGGTTACCAATCAGACAAGCCATCATATAACAATGCGGATACCCGCATCTGCATCACGAGCTACTCTCTGCTCGAAGTGATCAGTCACCCTTTGGATCAGTCTCTTTTGACCAGGTTGATCCTCGAATACGCCAGCATTATCAACGGAATCCCATCTCAGCTTCCTCGTTTCGAATCTCTTCAGCTCGTTATTGCATTTCTCGCTTGACGTAACAACAATGTCTTCCAATTGCGACGTAGAATTACCGCCAGGACCTGCTAATGGGAATATTTTGATCAAGAACCCCGTGTCGCATGCAGGCCTCAATGTCCTTGCAAGCAGTTGGATAAGAACATCAGTCAAAAAGAAGAACAGAGATCAAGATACTTGATCCAAGCAACTTCGCCCATCTTCCAGCATAACATGCTGCACTCATATTTCGAGCATTCGTTCGGCATCTTTTAAGCGCTGTAGTCTCAGCGATCTATTCGCCAATGCATGCTGCATGGTGACAACACCGTCCATGAATTCGGATCGCTCGATCGCATGATCAATCATCAATGGCAGATTCGAGAAGTGAGTAAAAGGCAAGAAGCACTCGGGGCCTCTTATCAAAGTGAACGGAAAGTGTCAAGGAAGGAGCGAGGAAGAGTTGTTGTTGTGTCGAGAGGGTGCGGATCTTGACGTCACGCGAGCAAGCGCTCCCTGGTACTGAAGCCTCATTTCTGTGACCCCCACCAAGTTCATCCAAGTCCATCAAACTGCTAGAATCCGATGGCTGTCCGATCTACGCGCTGACAGTGAAAGGCATCAACATCTATATAGCGCTGGGTAAAGGTACTTGTCTTGGAGCGCATCTCGTTGGCCTACTGGGAAGAAAAGTTTCCGCTTGGTGTGGATCGCGTTGCTAGGGGCTGCATTACCAACCCTCAGCTCCCCTCTCAGCACCCTCTCCTGCACCTCGGTCCATACCAACCATCCTACAGTATCATTCAAGCATTAACCACCAAGATGTCAACAATGACTATCTACACAGGCCCTGATCCTGACACAACCACACGAGCAGAATACACAATTCACCATCTCAACAGACAATGTCCAACCGTCTGCTCACCCCGCTTCTCCCACATCTTCAAAGTCCACCAGACACTTATCCGTCTCATGGACGCACACCCAGCAATGGATCAAAATCGTGATCAGACATACAATACACCAGCTGCGTCGAAGAATAAAGTGTATTTTATGTAGGATGTTCCTTCCCTCCTGGAGATTTATTGTTCAGGGTTGATCTTGAATAGGTGGGACTTCCTCGCCCGCACCTCCGGAACGCTCGTCAATGTACCTCCGCAAAACCCATCTTGCTCCAACAAATATTGGAAAGATGTAGTTCTCCGCTGTGTGCTAGCCAAAGAATTGATTCTCGATCACACTGGAAAGCTAGAGCAGATGAACAGGGCTACTGGATATAACGATGATGCAGGTATTGAATTCGGAGAAGAAATTGAAGCCGAAGCAGCGAAATTGGATGAAAAGTTCAATGTAGAGGAGAGGGAGATGATTGAGTGGTTGAGAAGGAAAATATCTAGTGGAAGGATTATGGATGGGTTGGGTGGATGATGAAATATTCACAAGCAAGTACTGATGATGTACGAGTCAAGGTATAAAGAGTCATATTTCATTACTGACTATATATTCACAACTAATTACCAAGTCCCTGATGACTTTTCCTCCAACCAACCCATCTACTCCTCAGGCTCAAGAACCTCAGTAGTAGCGGCAATAGGGAATTCGCCCCTACTTCCATAACCACCATAGAAGTAATCAGAAGGAGGAATAGTAGGTCCACCACTTGGAGGCTGAGGCCACAGATCAAGAGTAACAGGCGATCCAGTCAAGGTGAAGTTGACCATCGTCTTCTCAGGCATAGTATCGATCATCAAAGCATAATCGCCAGGGTAGAGAACAGTGTTTCCAACATCGTCGACACGGGCAAGCGATCCCAAAGTCAAGTTCAAAGTAGCGGTTGCAGAAGCACCACCAGCGATGCTGTGGAGACGCTGGTAGCTAACAAGCGACTTCTTGGGGTAAGGCGAAGGTCCGAATTGGCCGGCGAGGAAACCGAGGGTAACGTAGTCGGAGCTGACACTGCCGGTGTTGTGCACATTAACAGAAACGCTTTCGAAAGCGCACTTGTCCTTGTAAGTCTCATTGCAGTTGGAAGTCAAGGCTGCGATGTCGTAAGATGAGGCGGCCATGGGGCTGACGTCGGCGGTGAAGTTGGTGTAGTGCATGCCGTAGCCGAACTCGAAGACTGCAGTGCCGTTGTACCACTTGTAGGTTCTGCCGGGAGAGCCAGTGGTCTCGTTGGGGCGAAGAGTCATGTCGGTCATGGGGATGTCGGCAACGTAGTGGGCAGGGTACTGAGTGACGGGAAGACGTCCAGCAGGAGCAGTCTTTCCGGTGATAATGTTGAACAGAGCAACACCACCATCTTGACCAGGGTAGCCACCCCACAGCAGAGCAGAGATGTTGGAATTTTGGAGAAGAGGAGTGTTGTCGAGCTGGTCACCCATCTGAGCAACAATGGTGGGCTTGCCGTAGCTTGCGAGCTCACCGATAGCATCGAGTTGAGCACCAGTCCAGTTGATGGTTTCGCGGTCCATGCCTTCAGCTTCGACACTGATATCCAAACCGCCAGCATAGATGATGATATCAGCCTTCTCAGCGGCAGTCCACATGGGGAGCCAGTGGTCGGTAGTGGGGTCGCCTTGGCCACCGGGTCCTCCAGCATAGAAGACTTGGGCACCAGACTGCTGAGCAGCGTACAGGGGGCTGTGAAGGTAAGGAGGAACACCAAAGTAGTTACCAATCATCTGCTGAGTGGCGTTGGCCCAGTCTCCGATGACAGCAATCTTTGTGCTGTTGGTGACAGTGAGAGGAAGAAGACCGTCATTCTTGAGCAGAACAATACCCTCTTCAGCAGCGGTAAGAGCGATCTGTTGAGCGTGAGGGGTACTGACATCGGAGAAAGTCAGGTTTCTGTACATGGCGTCGGGACCATCAAAGTAGCCAGTGCGGACGAGCGAAGTGTACAGACGGAGCAGGGACTGGTCGACAGTAGTCTGGTTGATGAGACCCTCACTGTAAGCCTGAGGAAGATGATGCTGGTAGTAGGTACCACAGTCGAGGTCAGTACCCGCATTGAGTGCAGCCGCTGCAGCGCCCTGGCGGGTGTCGCTGAAGTTGTGAGGCAGGTAAATGTTCTGGATAGAATCACAATCACTGGTGACCCACTGCTCCTCGTTAGTCCAGCCCCAGTGCTCGCGAAGAACATCATTCAAAAGCCAAGGATCAGCGCAGGTAGGAACGCCGTTCAAAGCGCTGTATGTGCACATGAAAGCTCCGACATTGGAGTCTCTTGCGCAGGAACGGAAAGAAGGCAGATAGTACTCGACAAGATCACGCTGGCTGATCTGAACATCGTTCTGGTAGCGGAGGTTGCCATTCCATGACTCGATGTCGTAACCAGCGAAATGCTTGCAGGTCGCGGTGACTTTTCTGATTTCGGGATCCTCACCACCTTGAAGACCCAAGATGAGGGCGTGAACATATGAGGATAAGTGGAAACTGTCCTCGCCCGGCGTCTCCTGGCCTCTACCCCATCTAGGATCTCTGTAAGGGTTGATGTTGGGACTATTAAGGGAGTTAGTAAGAGAAAAGTAGTGAAAATATCGAAAGTGGTAAACTCACGTCCAGAAATCAAGACCAGCACGACCGTGGTTGTTGAAAGCTCTCGCTTCAGTACTCACGATCTCAGCAACAGCAGTGATGAGATCGTCGTCAAAAGCGGCGCCCATGGTGATGGGTTGAGGGAAGGAGGTTGCATAGCGGAACTCTCCGGTTGCGTTGAAGGTGACACCAGGAGATTCGGCAACACCGTGCAAGGCCTCGTTCCACCATTGGTAGATAGGCAGACCAAGTCTGGGTACTCCAGGGCTGTTGTTTCCTGTGAGGTTGAGCTTCTCGGCGACTGTGAAGGCTGAGACCAGAGCCCTGGCTCTTGCAATGGGGTCTTTGAGTTGTTAGCAAATGCTATTCAGGTAGAGAACTCGCGAATTGAGCCGTACCTGCAGACTTGTCACAGACTGTGTTGTTGGATAGAGGGCCATTGACACAGTCAGGGAATCCACCCTGAGCTGTGCCTTGGAAAGTTTGGGCAGAGGCACTGCCTCCAAGCAACGCCAATGCAGTAAGAGAAAGTAATGCAGCCATTGGGTGTGTATATGGCCCGGTAAGACTGGGATGCTTCAAGTCAAAGTCAACGGAGGTGGGAGAGCAGCTATATATACCAAGTCATGACGGACTTGCAAAAAACATTCAGGTGGAATGATGGTCACTTTCCAAGAACGAGTATGGGGATCTGCCAACCTTGAGCTTGGATAAAGTCTCTAGTCCAGTGGGGTCTGACTTGCGGAGCATGGAGTCGCTCTCGCATTGGAAAAAGATGCCGGCCACCGAACCATCAGCGGTGGATCGAAGCCGATTGCTTGCTATGGACAAGATCAACATGAATGACCGGGCTGTGAAGACATTAGTTCGGCATCAATGCATTTATCAGTACATAAACTCCGCATCTTCTCCGCAGGGTAAATGCGATGTCGCTGCCTACTCCACACTTTGGGGTCTGCCGATGTCTGGAGAGATGTCTTTGTAATCCATGTCCATACTCTTGCATACAGGTGCAGAAGGATGGTAAGATGGAGAAGACGTCATTTAGAGGCTTTGCATTGTCTCGGGATACCGTTCCGTGCCGAGGGGTATTCGGCGCAAGTACCTGCGTGACCTTGCTGCAGAAGAAGGCGAATTAGACAACGTAGATTTAGCCACAATTCGAAGCATGGCTGGTGTGGATGCCATAGTCGAGGGTAAAACCGTAAAAGTGTGTTTACGACACGAGCAAACGGGTTTAAACTCGAATCATGTTGATCGATCGCGTGGATTGCATTTTAGCCAGTTTAGCCAGCCAGTTATGTTCGGGATGTGGGGTTGGCAGAAGATGTCGGCTTCCTTCTTGACAAGCAGCATGGACGATGTCGGTCAGAAATTGAGGAAGGTCGAAGCAGACTGTCACGTCAAAGGAGCATGGGTATCAGGATGTCGGCTTCTTGGACGACCTGGGAGGCTGGTAAAGAGCAAGGCATGTTCTTCGAGTAGTCACACGATTGGAGGACTTGTCAAGCCTGGCATGCAAGAGTGAGTTATATGTCAATGCTTTGCAACCAAGTCCCGTATCATACCACCGTAATGTACAATACCATGAGTCTAAGAGCGCACAGCATCCACGGCCAAATGACAGTCGCAGAGCAGTGAGAAGAAAACGAAAATGAGGCTCCGCAAGCATCAAGAAGCACGGACCCGAACACCCCCAGATTTTGGCATCTCTTCCGTCATGATTTCTGAGCTCCAGATATTCGACCTTTGACACTTTTCCGTGCATCTCACGACGAACACTAAACTCCCTCGACACCACATACCAACCACCAGTAATACTCTCAACACATACGCACACCACAATAATGGGATCCTCAGCTTCCAAACCAGCCTCGCGCGCCGCCAATGCCGCAGCAAAAGCAACCCGCCAATACCCAACCCGCCCATCTCCCTCAACCTCAGCACCAGCAGCACACCCCAGCACAACAAACATGCCTTCCCGACCCCCTCCGCCACCAGCAGCAAACCACATACCCGGTCCCACAGTCCACCCTCAAGCCCGCGCAAGTGGCCAGCGCAATGAAGGTATTTGCCCTCCCACCTTTTCTTCTTGCGCCATCTTCCACTCTTCTTCTTGCAATGATGATATCCCACGATTCCCCTTAATACACTGTCTTTCTACAATTGCAGTGCATGATTCGAAATCGTCCAAATCACAGTCTTATATCTGAATTTTCCCTTCCAACTTCCAACCCTTTCATCCCTCCTTCCTTACATCAAGGACCGCAAAAGGAGGCAAAAAAGACTGACAAGAAGCTTCAAACAGAAATCAACCTCGATGCATCAGATCCTGATTTCGCTCGCTCGTTGAGGCAATTAGGTGCCGTACCACCGAATCCTACACTCTCGCCTTCCTCGACATTTGCCGCGCACCCATCATCGCATTTCCCGAATCCGTATGGCCAGCAAGGTGCCAACACGACAGCGCCGCCGCAAAGATTGAATCCCGCACTGAGAGTGCTACAAGCGCGTGCAGAATTGGCCGGTGAAGCGGAAAGAGAATTCTTGGAAGCTGGAAAGAGAGGAAGTGCTGGAAGGAGGTTCTTGGATGTTGGTACTTTGAGGAGTGTGGTCACCATGAGAGATGAGAGGGGCATGAGTAATGAGGAGATTGAGAGGGTGCTAGGGTTGAGAAGTGGTGCTGTGGCTAAGCTCGGTCCAAAGGGAGTGGTGGGCGTTGAAGGTATTCAGCTTGATGATTAAGGAGATGAGAGAAGACTGTGCATACTTCATTGAACGAGCAAACATAAGCTGTATATTACTGTAACAATAGCTAAGGCAATCTTCATTGCCGATCTCATCCTCGACGTCGGCCATCTTCATGGCTTGATCTCACAAGAGTAAAAGAGTGACTCTGTGTCAATCTCCAAGCAAAAGGGAATAGAGCAATACATGAGAGAAAGTAAAAGGGTATAAGACTGAGAAAAAGAGAAACACAAAACGCCTTCCCTTTCCATAAGAACCTTTCCCGCTTGCATATAAATCTTTGGTGAAATAAACCTTTGCATCTCGGAAGCGTGGAGATACAAAGACAACAGAAGAAGAGAAGTAACCGACAGGCGAACATGGACGTCCTGCTACTTGAATGTCGTGGCAAAATGTACGACTAGCAGTCCCACGGTAGATGGCGCATACTGTTCTGAACAGAAGGCGGTGCGAAGTTGGGCATGGGCATAGGCATGGACATTGGCATCCAGCTGTTGGAGTGGAATGAAGGTGGCATACGTGGATACTGTTGGAAGTTTGGCTGAGCGAACATGGGCCTTGCGGGCATATGGTAGTTGCCATAACCAGGAACGAAGGCTGCTGTGCCTGATCGACTCTTAGTGTTGAAGTAAGGTCCAGCAGGTACGAACATGCCATGGCTAGCAGGGTGTTGAGGTGGTGGAGGTTGGGAAAAGAACATTGGACGAGATTGAGGAGGTACGAAGTGATTGTAAGGCGCCTGTTGTCCGTATGACGCTTGGTTGTGAGCATAATTGGGGAGACGCGCGTGTTCACGAACGTGTCGACGAGGCGCCACAGGCGGAGCTCGTCTTCGCTCTGGATTCAGAACACGACGATTCGCTTGAGGCACCGGACTCGAGCTGTGCGAATCTACCGACTCGTACACAGGAGAGCTGAGATTCTAACTCAAACTCTTCTGGTGTGACAGGAATTGGTGGGGGACTGGAACTTTGGCTGCCTTTCCCTTCTTACGCGGCAGAACTTGTGACGGCTTCTTGGAAGAAAGACGAGCAAGAGCAGAAGATTGGACATGATGTTGTGTGCCTGTACCATTTGCTGCTTCTTGAAGGATCCTGAAAGTCCGGGGCAAAGCGAAGTGAGGTGCTGTGACAAAGTGGATCAACTGCGAGTACAGATGCCATAACAGGTTCGCGCGTTCGCTCGAGATGATGCAGCCGATGTTTGTGGCCCCACCCTGCAGCAAAGGCTCGAGTGCGGACAAGACAAATTGTTCTGTGTCGGTGCGATATTGGCCCTTGGTGTAACGCTTTCCTTTGGCATGTCGACCTTCCTGGCGTGCTGTCTGAGTCTCGAGTTTGCGAATACTGACAATGTGATAGTTCAGTATCTCGATAGCCTTATTGATGAGGAGTATCATCTCTTCGTCCGGCTCACCAGCATCATGAGAGTTTTCCGAGTGGCTGGCTTCGGCTTCAGCTTCGTCACATCCAGAAGCGGCAGCCAGCAGAGCCTCAACACTGTCATCTCTGTCTGCGTTGATGTCAATAAGGCCGATCTTTTCAGCCTGGAAGATATTTGGACTTACCTTTCACGACAGGAGTGGCTGGAAGGTGGTTGCGCGGTGGAACAGGTGGCATGCTCAAGCCTCCCAATGCATGACACGCATTTTGCAGCTTTTTGACACAGACCTCGGCATTGTCAAGCTGATCCAGCTGAGGAGAAAAGGAACTTGACAGGACTACCGTGTCTTGCACTTTCTTGACAGCAAATGTCGGTGGTTCGCTGGTGAGGTCGGTGAAGGTGTCGTACATCAAGCCGGCAGCATCTGGTAGGGCATCGGACTCTGGCAGAAGATCGGGCTGCAACTTATGACCTCGATCTGAGTCAATCACAGAATCCAAGGCAGAGAGCGAAGAGCGAGGGGTATCGTCGATGAAGTTGTTCAAGAAGTCGGCACCATAGCCGGCGGGATGGACCTCGTTAGAGTCGTAGTCGCTTTTATCGACTGGCTTCGAAGAGGTCAGCAGTATGGGGTCTGATGAGTTGCCGACCGGCGGCCCCGAATTTGGTGGTGGAGAAGTTGACTTTTCCAGATACATGTTCGGGATTTTGGTGGTTCTTCGCTTCTTGATGAGAGGCTCGATGACATTATCGGAATATCTGGCAGGTCTCGAGATCTTTCTCTTGGGTCGAGAAAGCAGTACTGCTGGATCAGATTCAGGCTCGGGGTCCCTGGGTCGTACTTTCAGTTTCAAGCGTGTTGGTGGGCGATGCTGTCGTGGCATGGCGACGTTGATGGTGTCTTGCGAAGCTGGCGAGGCATCGCCGGAAGCGGCGTGCCTTCTCGGCATGTGAAGTGGTGGTCAGGAATGTATAGGGTACTCAGTCCTGTGATACGGCTGTGAGGATCTTCTGGAGAGTCGTTTTTTGCTCGATTCGGAGATTGCAAAGAGCGGAAGGTCTGAGTGGGGAGTCGCCAAAGTTTAAGCTGTCAGCGTCACGCTTTGAGGTGTTATAACTCTCGCGGATGGCCCAGGCTTGTTGCATCAAACAGAAGACATGATGATTGTTTGATGCGTTGTAGATGGCTTATAAGGAGTATAGAAGGTGAGAAGCGTCGTATTCTTCTTGCATATGATTACAGAAGGAAGTCGATCAGCTCAAGGAAGCAGCTTCTGCCTCAGCCTCCATCGTGCCTTCCCAAAGAGGCAATCATGCTTTCGGACTCAGCAATATCGCTCCTTTTTAGCAGGTACGTAAACCCTAAGACTTCGGGCACTCGATCTACCTTGCAATATATTCCAATCGCATGCTGCAATCATATGCCCATGGAGAATTGATGAAAGGTGGTTTTGCACTGGGCGGACGCTGAGTGGTCGCAAGTTGGGAGAGAAGCCGAGCAGCGTCGGCAAATGAGGCAAGTCAGCCGAGAGGCTACCTGGCGCTCCAGCTCTCGAGCTTCGTCACCAGCAGAGACACTCTTGTTCAAGGACAACACACCCGCATAGCGACAATGAAGTTCTCAAGCGCAACTGTACTGCCGCTACTGTCGCTCGGCTCAGGCCTTGCTGCTGCTGCCGCCTCATGGAGTTTCGAGGACGCAACTCTCAGCATTTCCAGCAAGGGTGCTGGAGTCGGTGGTGCCCTCAAGGAGAAGTGAGTAGCCACTGTACGGAAACAATTGTAACCCATTACTGACATTCTTCAACAGGCTCTCTCCTGTCTCGCGCCTGAACAAACAAGTCAAGCTTGGCCCTACCGATTCGTTGAAGCTGGTCATGACCACTACCGAGGACAAGACAGCAAAGAGACCTCACCAGGCCTTCTTGACTCTGCACGAACCCAAGACTGGTCTTGAGGAGTCTTTCGTCTTCAATGTCAAGGAGAGCGGCAAGGCCAAGGTCGAGCTGGTATGCGACGATCCTTCCAACACACGATTGGTGCAATACAGCTGACGCGCGTCTAGTCGCAAAAGGACCTCCCCTTCCAATTCCTTACCGCCAGCGCTCCCATCCAGGCCAAGCTCTTGATCGCCTCGTTTGGCTCATCTGACGCCTACTACACCCACGCCTTCGACTTGACTATCAGCCGCGACCCCAATGTACCCCTCAGCACTCCCGAAGCTCCTCTCCGTTACGGCAAGCTATCCGAGATCAACCACATCTTCCGTAGCGACCCCAAGTCTCCTCCTACGATCCTCTCTGGCGTCTTCACTCTTGCAATCCTGGCCTGCTTGCCCGCTCTTGTCGGTGGATGGTTGTTCCTGGGTGCAAACTTCAGCCACCTCTCCAAGGCCACGAATGCTGCTCCCGTCTCACACGCCCTCTTCTTCGGAAGCATTGTCGCCATGGAGTTCGTCTTCTTCCTGTACTACTCCTCTTGGACACTTTTCCAGATCCTGCCTCCCGCTGGTCTTATCGGCACGGTCGCCTTCCTGAGTGGCAGCAAGGCCCTTGGCGAGGTTCAGCAGCGTAGATTGGCTGGCCTGAGATAAAGTCGCCTTGTTGGAAACAAAAGCTCACGAGGGGTCGGGAACCTCTCAGTCATACCGAATCATACATTTAGAGACCACACCAAATGTCAAAAGTACTCCGATCGATTCAATACCCTTACACACGTATGTCTGAAATATGTACAGCATTTATCATTACAAGAGCAAGCTTCATAGTCTCCCACGTTCAGGTAAAAACATCCTTCTCCTTCTGCAGTGCCAGGAAAGTCTCTTCGTCATGTCCCGGAATCACCCTGCCTCGAGTTGTTCGTTCCAGGCGCTTGAGACGCTGTGTGCTTTGGAACCATGCTGGGTGATCTCGAGCAAGCCAGCCTTGAGGAATACCATCTCGCCACTGTTCAACATCAGCAATGTATCCGATAGTCAAGAAGACGCAAACTCACATTCTCGATGACGTGGCAATGGTCGGAGATGAAAAAGAAGGTGCCACTGTCCGGCAGGTTGATCTGCATCCCAATCAAGCCATCGGTATGCCCGGGCAAGTGGTGCAGCGTAATGCCTTGACAAAAGTCAATCGTCCTGTCATCAAAAGTCTTCCAGTTTCTGGTTCATCTTGTCAGCAAGGTACTTCGCCTACCAAAACTCATCCTACTCACAGATCCAGGTTGAGATAGTGCTTCAGGTAAACACCCTCATCCGCCCCGGTAGCCACACTCCAAAACGCACTTCTCAATTCTTTATCATGCACCCAAATCTCAACATCCTTACGACCGAAAAACTCATCCAATCCTCCAGCATGATCAAGATGTAAATGTCCGATGATGATCTTCTTGACATCCTCAATCTTATTGCCAGTCGCGGCAATCGCATTTCTCAACTCATGCTTTTCATCATACTTGACTCTACTGAACACATCTGCCACTTGGGGTCCCCAGACTTCTGGATAGTCTTTTCCACAACCTGTTTCCCAGAGGATAAGACCTTCGTGGGGGTGAGAGATCAAGCAGCAGTAGACTGGGAGGTTGCGGCGTTTGTTCTCGAATGGTTTACCGGCTGTAGAGGCGAGAGATGTGTTACCGCCGCGGATCACAAAGCCTTCGTCGCAGGCTAGCCAGCCGCATTCGAGTAGCCAGAGTTTTGTTCCTGGAGGGCAGACATTGGAAATGTGGCCGGGTACTGCTCCGGAGTCTAGTTGGGATTGGATTCCTGCCATGGTAGATTGTTCTTTCTCTGATTTCCGGCCACTGATTCTGATTTGAGACTTGTGCATTCAGGAAGGAAGAGCCTTACATGTTTACTGTGATAGCCACCTAACTTATCTATGGATGAAGTGGGTACCCCGCCGTGCTGTGGGACCAACCCCGCATCGGTAAACACTGAGGATGATGGAGACGATCCATCATCGAACTCAGCTTCTCCTTGTTCCCGAACTCGTGGGATCTTGAAAGTTAGGCATGGGACGTCCAGATGAGTCTCGAAGGAAATGAAAATGCTTCCATGCATGCTGAATACGCTGATGTCGAACTGACCGCTCGCCGAACTTCCGACTCTGACCGTAATTCAGTATTCCGCAAAAATCCCACCATAAACTCCATCAGAACTCCATCATGAATTCCTAAATGCTCCTTCCCTAATCTCATCATCAATTGTATCCAATAATACCCTGCCTCAACACTTGTGCTTGCCTCACCAATCCAACTCTTCTCCCAATCACACCTTCCCCACCAACCCCCAAATCCAACTTCCTCGGCAAATTAAATGATTGCTCTCTCGTAGTCATCTCCAATGGAAATGCATGTAATATCGACGTCGCGGGTGCTTCTGCTCGTAGATCTCCATCTTTGCTGCAATGTCTATTAGCCATATCTCAAAACAGAAAAGGGCAAGGCAGTGGTGAAGTGCTTACAATATCACAATCTGACAACTGTCTAGATCTGATGTGGCTGGCAAAGAGGATTGAAATGTTGCTCGTGTGGTAGAGGTTGAGTCTTGATGGAAGAGAAGAGAGAGATCTGGGAGTGTGGATTCGCCGAGAGATTTCAGGATTGCGATTGTGCCGCCGAGGACTGGTCGGTTGGTTTCGCCGCACATTGTGTAGTTTGTGGTGGTAGTTTGAGTAGATGAGATGGCGAATTGAATACTTTTGGTATTGCAAAGGATGGTAGGCTTGAGATGAGATGGACAGTGTGCAGAGAGAGGTTCAGACCGATATGAAATGCAAGACAAACCATCAAGGTAACAGCACATGGCAACTTTATATCCCTAGTCCCTCACGTTTCACCACTCATGTCAATCTCACGTCAAACTCCCCATCATCCGACACGTTTATCCCATTGATTCCACTAGGGTAGAAAAACATGCTCAATGAATCTCGAACATAGACCACCTTAAAGCTAGCCTGTGTCCGGAAGCCAACAATTCGCTGCAAAATAGGTAGGGGCGTCCGTAATTTTGGCGCAGCGGTAAAGCCACCTCCGCACCGGCTTTGAAACGTGCTCATCGGACTTTGAGTTAGTTTGAGGGAGTTTCGTGTGCCACATGGGCCTGGCTTACTTGTTGCCATGATGTTGGCGTGCGGACTCCGATAAAGTATGTCTGATATGTTTCCAGGTGCAAGATATTGTCCGATGGCTTAGGAAGTGTTCTGTCGCAGGTTGGGTCCAGTCGCGGCTGTCTTGGCGGTCTCCTTTGTGTAACCTCGCTCAGGCGACAGCAGGTACCACCTTCAGCGTCTCCTCGAAGCAGAGATGTGGAATTTCATCTGGAAACCCACCGTCAATGAGATCGAAAAATATAGGGTGAGACGGAAGTGGACTGTTTGGTCTCGATGTGTCGCTCTCTGGGATCGATCCAGCTTGGCTTGAGACCACTCAAGACTGTCGGAGTTCGTGCACCACAACCTCGAGCATACCACCTGTCGCAGCATCGATCCTTCGTCACATCAAATCTCGGATACAAGTGTGACGTTGAAGCAGAGCCACTTCATCGATACAGATCTGGAGGCTACCATCCGGTACGTCTAGGCGACGCCTTCAAAAAAGGAAGGTACAAAGTCTTGCATAAGCTCGGCTATGGAGGGTTTTCGACGGTATGGATAGCACGAGACCAGAGCTTGAATCAGAATGTCGCTCTGAAAATCGTGACATCTGAAGACTCGTCCTCGAGAAACCGCGAGCTTTGCACACACCAGCGATTGTCAGAGAAAAGCCTCCTACCAATGAATGACCACAAGCATATCGTACGCTTACTAGACAATTTCGACCATCCTGGACCTAATGGTACGCACAACTGTCTTGTCTTAGAGCTTCTTGGGCCTAGCGTGGCTACTGTGACAGAAGAACGATTTGCCGGCAATCGACTCCCTGGATATGCGGCGAAGAAGGCATGCAAGGAAATGGCTTTGGCGCTGGAAGTCTTACACGCGCAGGGCATCGGCCATGGAGGTTTGTGGCCTTGCTTCTACGTGAAAGCATTAGACTCTAGGGTTCTGACTTGCTACCAGATCTGCATACCGGGAATTTCGCATTCATGATACCAGAGTTGAAGCTGCTTCCAGAGGAGGAGTTATCCAAGAAGCTCGGAAAGCCTAGAGTAGGTCCTGTCAGTCGTCCAGACGGTGAACCACTGGAATCTGGAATGCCAGAATACCTAGTGTGGCCTGCTCGCCTGCCCGCGAACGACCCAAACTTCGAGAAGAGCTCTGTGAAACTTATCGACTTTGGTGAATCGTTCATGTCGGACAACAAAGCGGAAACCTTACATACTCCGCTGGCCTTGAGGGCTCCCGAGGTACTGTTTCAGGACGAATATGATCTTCGAGTGGATTACTGGTCACTAGGCTGTACAGTAAGTTGGCGCCGCAGAGGATTGTACTAGATAGTCGTCTCACCGAGCAACAGATGTTCGAACTGGTCGTTGGACAGCCGCCGTTCAGCAGTCTCATGGCAAAACAGGAGGACGTTCTCCAACAGATTGCGGACTTGATCGGTGAACCACCCGAAAAATGGCAATTACAATGGAAGGCCATGCCGAAATGGGGTAAGCTTACAACGAATTCCATCTCACGGGATAGAGGACTGATGAACCGTAGAACCATGCGACGACGATGGTCCAATCTATACACTAGCTCAGTGGCTAGATCTGTTGTACTTTGATAGCAATGCGTCTCCTGATTTTACTCGGCAGGAGCTTGCACAGTTTGGCAGGCTGATTGGTAAGTTGTTACAATGGGATCCTTGTGATCGGCCAACAATTACAGAAATCCTGTCAGAAGAGTGGTTGCAAGACTGCTAGGGCAGGGGTGCAGGTAGAGTATATCCTGCTTTGACCACACCTCCGCACTTGAGTGAGTTTGTATGCCCAACATGCCGAAATTCCGCATGTGATCGAGACATCTTCCGGTGATTGGAAGCAACATATCTTCTCTCGTCTCGCCAGAACAAACGACTTGACCATGCAAGCAGAAAAAACGTCTCCCAACTTCTTGTATCTACCCGCAGAGCTTCATAACCAGATTGTTGGCGAGATGGACTTCCCATCAGCCCTCAATCTCAGCAAGACCAATCGATATTTCCGTCGCACTGTTGACGCCACGAACAAGCCTGTTCCTTCTGGATTCTGCCGAGAACTCGACCATCTTTCATTTTGCCGACAATTCCGGAACCACTTTGTTTGCTACAAGTGCCGCTGCATCAAGCCCTCTACAGCTTTTGTCAAGAAACAAATCAAGAAGAAACGAGGTGTGTTGAGTGGCAAACACCTCAACCGCTCTTGTTTTGACTGCAGTGTCAGCAGTGGGGCTTTTGGTGAAGGCCAGGTTAAGGCACCCAGCGGAGGCATCTACTGGATAGTCTGGAATCCGATGGGAGTGAACGTGCTGAAATCCGTGTCTGCCCATATTGAATCAAGATGGCCTGGATCTATCTAATGGTTCTTTCATGTTCAACAAGATGATTGCCGCGGTGTGTTGTGAGTTTATTTCCTGGTTGTGAGCTAGTTTGCGAAACGACACGTCATCGCAGCACACTCGAACATCGATAAAGACTCTCTAGTCTTCGACTTTCTCTCCAATCTCAGTCTCACCACTCGTTCAATCATACCACAAGCAACATGCCAATCACACTACAATCTCTCCCCGGCGAACTTCAAAACCACATTATCAAAAAGCTCGACTTCGACGCATCTCTTCACTTGAGCCAAACAAATCACTACTTCCATAATATCGTGGACCTCACAAGCAAGCCCTGCTCCGCGCTCTCGAGCGTAAACACGTACAGGATCATCGCTCGCCCACAGCATGATGGCCACAAACTCTGCTGGGTGTGCTACTACATCAAGCCCAACAGATGCTTTGAAGAAGTGGATGATAGGTTCGACAGAAGATTCATCTATGCATGTGTGTCTTGTAAATACGGCACGTACAAAAAGGGGAAGAATAAGAGCAGACCAAGAACGTGATACTCCTGGTTGTAATGGATGCACATCGCAGAACAAAGCCATGACGTTCCAGGATTCGAAGAAGTTGTCTACCAGAAGCGGCCGTCTCTTGTACAGTTTTTGAAAGATATCTTGAGTGCCCAATCGCAAAAGTTCAATCATAGATCAAGAAGGTCTTCAAGCGACCGCGGAGAGGGCCATCGCGGGAGTTGAAAATGTAAAGAGTCTTTCAGATACACAACGGTGCTACAGGATGACCGGAGAAAGAAAAGAGTGTTTCTGGTCGTATTGCCGGCGAATTTGGAAGGGAGTAGGGTTAACATTGCCATGATTGCATCGTCAAACGTTAACAACTTGTACCGGTAATGGTTAAGGAAAGCACGACCATCACCGACATCACAAAAACAACCAAATAAAGTGATAAATTGAATCAAAATCGTATTCAACTATAAAAACAGCGCAGAGGAACAACGCCAATCCCAATTATCAAAAAAGCCAAAACATGCATAAACAAAATAAATGTATCATTCTATAACTTCATCCCCCTCCTCATTACTATTTCATCCCCTTGGATCCCTTTTAATCCACAATCTTCGTCTTTCCAAAACTCTTCTCTGCCTCGACGGCAGCTTTGCGCTTAGGTCTTGGCTCTGAAGAGCAGGCAGAGGCAGCGGCTTTCTTGGTAGTGGGCTTTGGAACGGTCTTGGTGGAAGATTTCTTGCTGATGATGCTCTTAGGAGTGGTCTTCTTGCTGATGACGACTTGAGGTTCATATCTGACGGTCTTGCTCTTTTTGGCTTCAGTCTTCTTGGCGAGTGGATCTGCGCTCTTGCGGGATACTTTGCGCAGGCGAGGGGATACCTCATCAGAAACGAAGGGGGCAGGGGTGTCGGGGTGGAAAGTGGCCTCTGCGTCGCGGGTGCTCTTGGTCTTGCGGTTGGAGACGGGAGTGATGGGGAGAGTGGTGGCACGCTTGCGCTTTAGCGTCTTCGTGCTGGCGGCGTCGGACTCCTTGGTAAGTCTCAGACGCTTCTCTTTCTCAATGGCCGACTCGAGATGCTGCACAACTTCTTCTTGGATAGCCTCCTTGAGCTTTGGTGTAAGAGTTCCGCCGGTTGAGCGGATAGCCTTAATCATCTCGTGACCAGTATCCAAAGCTTCCGATGCGAGTTCTACCAGAGTGGTCATTTCGCAACCCCACTCGGTGGCTTCATCAAACAAGGATTTGATGTCTGGGTCGCCGTAACTCATGTCGAGACCATTGGAAGCAGGGGCTGAGGCAGGTTGCAGCGGAATCTCACGAGAACTATACAATCTCTGTCCACTTGCCGTTCTCCAGTCCTTCTCCGTGCTGATTCTCAATTTAAAAAGCGCCAAAGCCTTCTGTCGAGCAGACTCCTTGTCCTCCGATGAAAGTGGTATGCCCGATTTGCGAGAAGCGGTGATCAGGTTTTTGACCACATCCAAAGCTTCTGATCGGTAGGCTGCCAGATTGTTCGGTCCGCATCCCCACTCATAGGCTTCGTTCCACAAGGAATAGAGGGCGGGGTCGGAACCTCTCAAGATACGACCATAGTTCTCGAAAGTAGGGGCAGAAGCAGACTGTGGCGATACGACAGGAGCACTGCTAGCGACAGCCTCAGTCGACCACTTGCTACCAAGCTCAGAGCTGCTCGAGACCTTCTCGATCTCTGCCTTGACAAAATTCTGAACCTCCTTGATGATACTACGTCTTACGACAGCAGGTTTGTCTTTGGAACTTGACTCACGAGCCTCTTCAACCATGTCATAGCACAACTCGGCAGCGCGATGTACAGTGGCCTCGAAGAAAGCCAGTCCGGCTCCCTCTTCGAATGCTGCTTGCTCCAGTGCCTCAGAGACTCCGAGATCTCCAAAGAGGAAGTCAAGGCAATCACCTCGAGTTTGTGAGATGGGCTTTGAATCGATATCGTCAGGGCCACTGCTGGGCTCAGCTTCAGCCTCAACCACAGCGTCAGCGTCAACGTCAGCCTCAGCGTCAGCCTCAACCTCAACCTCAGCCTCAGCCTCAGTCTCAGTCTCGTTCTTGGCGCATTGGCGGATCAGCTCGTGCGCAATAGCCTCCTTGAGATGCGCCTGGACCTTGGCGATGATGGATCGCTTAACACTGGGTGTAGGCTTCTTGCCCGATGCGCGATATTCATCGACCAGATCTCTACACACATCTTCGCTATCGGCGTTGGCAAGAACGACGCTCTTCTCTGAACAGCCCGAGTTGAGGGCGTGGTCCAGAATCTCCTGCATGTCTATTTCATTGGGTGTGATATCAAGGCCGTCATTTTTGACGGGCACAAGTGATTCGTCCCATGAGTCTGACATACTATCCTCATCCTCTACTGCATCCGTGTCCTCGGTTGCAATTTCGGGCACTTTGGTAGGTGGCGATGCTTTGGGAACAGATGCAGAGGTAGGAGCTGGTGTCTTGGGAACATAGGCAGGAGTAGAACCAGCCTGCTGAGAAGGTGCGCTCTTGAAAGATGCGGAGGTAGTAGAAGAAGATTTCTTGGCGAGTTCCTTCTCAATGTATCCGAAGATACCCTGTTTGATGTAGTCCTTGTGAGACAATCCACCAATGTCGAGCTCATCAGGGGCCTTAAGGCACTCCTCGACCATTTCAGAGACCAACCCGATCACATCCGAGATCAATACAGTAGGCATCATGGGGGCCTCTCTGAGAATCTCATCGCTGATCTCTTGGGCATCGAGGTTGACCTGCTCGTCCACAGCTTCGGTAGATGCGACGACCATGTCATCGACCTCTTCCTGAGGGGACTGTGCGACTTCGCTGTCTTCATAGATGAAGTCAACTTCCATACTATCATTCGCAGGTGATTTGGCAGGGGGCTTTGGCAGAAGGGGAATATCGGCCTTTTTTGCATGAACGGAACGCTCGTTGAGGTAGTCTGTGACCTTCTGCGCATGGGTATTGGCCTGCAGGGGCTCGGTCTCGCCCTGTTGCGTCTTGTTCTCAACTCTCTTGGATTGCACAGTCGCCAGAGATCCCACAGGTTCCACCGAAGACGTGACGGTTCCGGTCCTTTGAATCGCCTTGGCAGCAGCTGACAAGTTACCGGACAACGCTGCGGCTTGAGCCTTGGTAATTTCATCGTGTCGACGCATAAAGTCCGCATTGGGCGAAAATCCCTTGTGGGATCGAGCGGGTGGAGATTGGGTAGGGACTTGGAAGGATCCTTCGACTGTCGTCACAATGACGGGAGACAGTGGGTTTTGTACCTCGTTGTCTTGCCACTTGCGCAAACCGTCGCGTTCGCACTGATGTCCGTAGTAATGGACGGCAGGATCCTCGTCAGTAAGGTCGATGACTTTGTCGCAGACACGGCAAATATGCTCACGCTGGAGCAGCTCGTTCTCGTTGTCCAGGGTGACCTTCTCCAATTCTCTGAACCAGTTGAGATCGGGAACATGCCTGACAAATGTAACCTTTGACGGGTCCAATGACTCCGCACGAATCACTGGCTCGATATGGATGGGGACATTCTTGATGTTCTTGTAATACAACAACCTCTCATGGCGATGACGGTTATAGTGTTCTTGTCTTGACTCGGTGCAGCTGGTCCACTTGAGACCACAAGCGACACAGCACTTGGAGAGTCCTTCGTTCAGTCTCTGGGCCTTGCATGCACGTCTGTAATAGTTGTTGTACATCTCACGACTCAGGAATGCCTTCTTGCCGTCACCCTTCGTGACACCAGGGATGTTGCAGTGTTCGGAGGTGAAAACAGACTTGGGGCGAAGACGAGACTTTCTGACATCTCTACGCTGTTTTTGCTTTCGAAGGAATCCTAACCAGTGGGGGTCGTCATGGGCAATCGGTGCAGGTTGGACCCAAAGCTTAGAAGGCGGCTTGGGAGCAGTATCAGTGGTTGAGTCAATGTCCATAGCGGTGGGTGATGGCGCAATTGCGGGAGCGGTAGCGGGAGCGGAGGCAGTGGCGGTCTCTGCTGTGGTGTTCTTGACAACTTCTTTGTGGTTGTGTGCAAGACAAGGACTGATATAGTTGACGCGTTCGATGTCAGCTTCGCGCAACATCATTCGAGCTGTTGTTGTGTTGTCAGTGTTGTTCGAAAACACGATATTACTATCACTTACATCTGTTTGCATGCCAACCATTTAGGCGAGTGTTGTAAAAGTCCAGGAACTCGATGGGATCCTCTTCGAGTCGAGGGTCAAAGATCTCCCATTGCAGTTCAGCCTCTGCCTCGGGCTTCTTCGACACTTGAGCAGCTGCCTCGGTGTTGACGGCGAGTGCAGAAGAACGTTCTTGGGGTGACGGGGCACGGGATCGTACAGCCCTGTCGTCCTGTGTGTTGGCCTTTGCTTCAGGGGACATCGAATCTTTCCGTGGCGTAGCAGCTTGTTTTCCAGGAGACTTCGAGGCGCTTCGTGGTGTGGCGGGGTTCGGCTCGGGAAGCTCGGCATCGACGACTGGGTCGGTAGATTTGTGTTGGTATCGCTGCCATTTATCACTGCGCTGCCAAAACACAAAGCTAGGCATCTCGCCCTTGTTCATGGCGATAAAAGTAGGCGTGCTTTGGAAAAATCTTTCGTCGTTGGTGAGACGCTCGAAGAAGGCGGGCACATAGTAGAAGTAATGGTTAGGGTCTTGGATGTCGATGACCGGAATAGCACCAGTTTCTTCGGCTTCGGGGATTGTGAACAGTTCACCGTCAGCAAATCGTCCAACAAGCTTTTTGTCGTAGATGCCCTCAATCTCTTCTTGAGTTGGTTTCAGGACGGCCGAAGATTCGGGCGAGGGTTTCGCCTGACCCGTCACAGAAAATTCGGTGTCAGATCCAGGATTAGATCGTGAGGGAGTGACAATGCGGTAGGAGGCATCACCATCCCAATCGCGGATGTCGTCAAAGTAGGTTGTACCGGGGTACTTGTACATCAGGAGGCAAGCGGCACCATTGTTCAATTGAGTGGCCATCTGCGTAGCTAGTCTCTTTTCGAGTGAGCCTTCTGGCCATTGATTCGCAGGGCGATACACCCTTCCATACGGTGCATATCTTGAATAAGTCATGATTGCGGTTGGGAAACCGAGGAAGTGGCGGAGAACAGGGCGATGGTGGGATGAAATGTAAGATGATGTAGAGCAAAGAAGACAGAAGAGAAGACACGAAGACAAAGATGATATACAAAATGTGCTGGAGGCCAGTGAACACGAAAGCGGAAGTCAGACGCATGCGGGAACATCAAAGACGGTAGCTGATGGAAGATGCGACCATGCACCGAGAACAAAGAAAACAGTTTGACGGAAGACCTATCTGCAGTTTGATCCTCAATCTTGTCAAAAGCTTGACTTACCATGTCAGGGAGCACATGTTTGCGATGATTTACTCGTGCTAATAACTTTCTATTCTTTGAGTATGAGTATCTGAAATGTCGGCAGGAAGCATTTTCGTGGGGTATAGACTGGGTGGCCTCTCGGCGTCGTCATTCGTACGGTGCTCGTTTGGGAAAACTGAGGAATGTAGGTATAGTTGCTGGAATGTAAGGCGTTGACAGGGTCCGAAAGCGGCATGTTCATGGGGACAGTCCAGACGATTGTCTACTTTCATGATTAATTGCTGTGAAGACTACCGTGATGCCGCGCGAGCAAGGCTTACTCACAGCTCCGTCCTGTCCAATTCCGGCATCGCGTTCCTCTTTTTGGGAGGGGACAGATAGCCATCTAATTCCATCCACTCGGCGGCGAAAGCGGTGACTATCTTTGCCCAGTCTTTGACCGTGGGTATGTCGAGGTGTTCTCCGTCATCGGTCATTTTGTGCCAGACTGCAGGGAAGGGTGCAGGAATCATGTGGAGGATATCGACACCTCTGGCTTGGAACGGTATGTGATCATCTTCGATTGCACCACCGAGCCATCTGTCCGTCTCTTTCTTGTTAGCTTCGCGAAGGAAGACATCAGCAGGAGCCGTTTCTAGCTGTTTCAAAGATCGTAATCTTGCTTCGGCGGCTGCCATATTCGAGTAGGCCCAGTGGGTTGTTCGAAAGAAGGACGGTACGGTGGGTTTGGCGGAACCAAGCAGGTCCAGGAGGACGAAGAGATCAATAGCGTCGAGCGGAGTCCGGTAAGTTGAAGCGGCAGGATGCATCGTTTGCTCCCACTCTTCAGCCAGAGACCTGATCAGAGTCAGTTGATACGTGTCAAGCAACAAGTTCGTCGTTGTACCTTGCGCCATAGATCGAGTCATCATGCGTCCAGACCTTGAAGGCCTCCTCTCCGTCTAGCAAGATGATTTGGATACCGCCTGCTTCTTCCAGTTCCGTCTCACCATCACTCTCCATAGCAGCCCACTTCTTTGTCAAAGCGGCGTCCAGACTTCTAGCGGCGTGCATCAGCATGGCGCATGGAGCGGCACTGTCGATAGCCCCGATGAAGCCTGGCGGGTCAATTTTACTGTCGTAATGGGCGACAAGTGCTAGTCTCCCTACATGGCCTTGCTGCGCCCAGGGCGGATCTCTTGTCGCGATGAGATTGCGAAAGGGCACTTCATCATTGCCAGAAAGTGGTGTCTTGGATGACGAGTTTTGAAAGCTCAATTCCCATTCCGGAAGCGACTTTTGGAAGAAGTTGACAAAGTGAGTTAGCACGGCCGTCGAACCAGGAGTTCCAGGTACTCGCGGTTGCAAGATGGGAGCCAACAAGGCACCGTTTTTGATATCAAAGTCGTCCCCTGGGTCGGCGATGTCGCGGAGGCTATCGTCCGAGAGGGTCTTGTATGCGACGGCACCAGAAAGCAGCCCCAAGAGACCGACTACTCGTGAGATGATCATCTTGATGCGCTCACACAAACGTGATCAAGACGCATCGCAAACAGACGACGGATTCGCGACATGACAGGTGGAGAAGGATGCTGTCATTTGGCAGGTGGGTTGAAGGCTGGGCATCGCGCCTTCCCCAGATGAAACTCGGATCGGCCCGCCTGCACCCTGAATCCGACCTTATGTCAACAACTTTCTCTACCTACTGTAGTCTGTTCTGATGTTCACGATGATATGACCCTCTTCTGTCACCAGCCGTCAAGGCTCCTTAGTCGCTTAGTTGCTGCAAACTCGCAGGGCGCTGCTTCGAGCTTGCTCCAGCATAATATCGCCAGGCATGCGCTCAGTGGCCGGGTGCAGTCTCGGATGAGCTCCAAGGCTGTCGCAGATGCTCCTATACAAGTTTGTACGATATATCGGTCTTCACAGATGGCTCGTGTACTGATATTGTCAGTGTATCCACGTCGGCTCCAAATCTTCCATTCGCCAACTCTGGAGACGGCAATGGTTGGTACCAGTAAACTCGGCGGCTTAGGACTCTCCATGCTCGCTTGTCTTGTCGTTGCTCCGAATGTCGCATTAGACCAGACCAATCCCATCTGGATGGCCCCTGCCGGTGCGTAGTCGCTCTTTGAGTGGTTGGAGATGTTGACTAACTCGTCTATCAGTCGTCACCATCTCCGCAGCCGTCCTCCCCCTCCTCCATCTTCTGACGAGGCCCTTCGTGACCAACATCTTCATCGATGCACCAGCCTGGGCCCGCCGCTCAAAAGAATCCCTGGTATCATGGGCTAGACAGCTGCCTCCAGATACTGCCATGGAGATCGAAACTCTAGGCTTGCTCCCCTGGCCCAGAACAAAAGTCTTGCGAGTATCAGAGCTGAGGCTACGCACTGAAGGCTACGGTCGCCTGGCCAACCTCGAGCAGGTCACTGCAGTCGACAAGACTAGCAAAGTGCCCAAGCCCATGAGGTGGTCGCTTCAACGCTTCTACGCCCGCCCTGTCGAGTCGCGCTGGAAGAAAAGCCGTGCTCCTGAAGTCTGGCCCTTGGTCTTCGAGGCCATCAGTAGAAATACTGTGGGTGCCATGTCGAAGGGCAAGGCCTCAACACCTGTAGGTGCAGTGCGCCCAGTTCGGCCACCGATGCCTGTCGTGCGGAGAAAGATGCCACCTCCTTCCCCCACGCCCACGCCGACAGGTAGACAGAACGTGCGCAAGAGATAGAAACATCCATTTGTGCTTCTACTGTAGGTAGTCCAATTTCACCTCTTCTCAAGTCTGCCTCTCCCTGTTCCAAAAAAAAATGTGACTGCCCGACTACTATCCCCATTGAGGCTTCGTGTCTGCCATCGCCTCTGTGCCGCGAGTCCCGCAGATTGGTCGTACGTATGCTTCTTGTTTGAGAGGGAGGGCGTCTGTGCTCCAATCGAGGATGAGGAAGACGTGGGTTGATTCTGTGGGATGAGTGAGACGGTGGCGAGGAAAGTCTTCTCCTTCAATCGTGCATTGGGCGGCGGTATTGGTGGTGAGTTTCCTGTGTTGTTGAGGCACTATCAAGACGTGTCAGTAACTCATTCTTCCTTTGACAGTACTGTTGTGCAAAGAGTTTGTGACAACAGAGTGCATACGTGTGGGTTTTTCTTCCTTGCTGTTGACATCTCATGTACCTTGCTCATCGATCTCGTCGCCTGCTTTCCCCTATGATGGTGGCGGCGCTGGCGATCTTCTCCAAGGCCTACAGGCGAGTAGTGGAAATGTTGCTCAGTGTTAGATCTTGCGCTACCTGGTAGTGGTGGTGGCCTGGACATCGCCTTCTTTCTTGGGCTCAGAGATGTCGTATCTGGCTGTCATTTGTTCTCTGGCATCCGAGCATCTGGTAACAATGTCCGCTAATCTGTTGAGTTCCTGATGTTTGTGATAGCTGCATGCGCACATCTGTTGGGGTTGCTGGATTGAGAGGTATCAAAGACGATGTTGGACCAGCAGGACGACTATGACTGGAAGATTTTGACAGGACAGCTGACCAGGTATAAAATAAGAGTCTCGACACGTTCAATCAATCAGAGGACATGAGTGGCACGTAGGAGAGAACAATGGTGGGAAACAAGGCGCCAAGACCCTCCATCAGAACTCAAAGCTATATATTGAGACAAAGCGGGATTGATTTAAAGCACAAAAGAAAGGGCGTATGGCGCAACCGCTAGAGCGGCTGTCATATGCGGTGGGCTGAAAGACAGTCTCAACTGAGATTGTGGACGGAAACAATTCGGGCGGGTCAAGTCAGTCCAAACTACCGGAGACTGAGGCGACCCGAGAATCCTTTCTTTTGCCTTTTTGTGCTATCATTTTTGCTTGTAGAGAGAACCTGATGTAGTTGGGGGTACGATCTTGAGGTGTTGCCTTTTTGAGCAGACAGAGTGGAAGGAATTCGCTCTGTTTGTTCTTGGGTGGGTGCGAGTTCGACCCCCTGAGGGATTCCACTTTTTGCTCAAGTTGAACGCGTCAATCTTCCGACTCTCACTGACTGCGACTATCCAGACGAAGACACAGATAACAATCAGAGCTACATAGACTGCTGTGCAGCAGAAAGGAGAACGTGAAAGCGACGACATCTACCATTGACAGCGCCTGGCATTGTCAACAATCAGCGATCTGACGAGACGCAAACGAGTGCATTCTGGAAGGTAGCAGTGAGCAGACTAAGCGAAATACGGTTTCTCTCGTTACAATTTCATTTGCTGAGCATCATGCGTATTTCACAGTCAATCTTGTCCGCTCTCTGACTTTTCAATCTCTCACCGCATCAGAGCACAAATTGGAGAGTACTCCCTCCAGCTTCAAATTCACTCCAGCATTACATTCACTCCGCTGTGGACTTGATTACCGCTCTCACACCTCTTCCGCTGCAACTACTTAAGGCACTTCCTCGGCCACAACTCCCTCTCTCTTTAGTCCAACTCTTGGGCCCAAGTTTCCGCGATCACAACGAGCTCCACCAACTCTTTGCAGCAGCACCTCAACATCAACCCAGCACCACCACTAGATCTACCCAAGAACTACTATGGCACAACCACCTGTCTTCCAACTCGATCATTACTTCTGGTGCCATCAAGGCAACGAGCACATCAGAGATTGGATCGCCGCCGACCACATACAGCACCCCTACATCTACATCACCTACATCAACGATGCCAACATGGTAATCCACAGAAAGCGCGACGGCAAATATGGCGCACACGACAAGCGCATGCTCAAGTTCCTCGAAACCTATCCTATGACCTATACCGACATTCTCGACGAACTCATCTGGTACAAGGCCAACGTCCTCCAACTCGTATCTGATGTTGGTCCTCACTACTCCGGGTTGATCGATGTACACCCAGATGGTACGTATGCACCTCAAGTACCAATTGGCACCTAAAGCACAACCGCATTATGCATAAATGCAGAAACTTTCATGCTGACCAGTCAATGTAACAGGAAACACTCCTGAGGCCGCTGGCAAGGCCAGAGACCTCCTCTACAAGCATGTCTTCGACATCGAAGCCCGTCACAAGCACTGGGTCCAGCGTGGTGAGCAAGGCATCCTGAACCCCAACGAGGTAGAGCCGTTCTCCAAAGAGCAAAAGAAGCAGCAGAAGTACGATGAGTACAGATCAAGAAAGGCCAGAGAAGCCGCAGCAAGCACCACCAACACCGATGCCACCATCGACCCTGCTTTCTGGGCTGATGCGTATGGAGAGAACTCAGCAGAATATGCTGGACGCCTCTTGCTCGACCTCGAGGTCAAAAAGGGCGGAGGAAACCAGCGTGATGCAGGGGAGGATGAGGAGATGGAGGGATAGATGCTGGAGAAGGATGATCTTGCCCCTGATATCGACCAAATCTCATCGCTTCTTTGGTCAGACCGAGGCAAACGAAAAGCACTCTTCAATGTGACAGGGGGCCAGCAGACGCTGCAAAGGGTATGAGAGATGCAGCACTAAGCTGAAAAATTGATAAAACGACTTTCAAACGCTCAAGAATATACCTATGATGTGATTTGATCGCTATCCCAGCTACCCTGCCCACACCTCCCACTAGCTGCAAAATGCACGATGTTGTTCGAAATTGACGAAATGTCCAGTGAGAGAGACTTGCTCATCGAATTTCTTTGGACAACTCGGTCTGCTAGAAGATTATCTTGCCTTTTGACAGCCAGCAAGTTCGATACTAAGCTGTGGGCTGGGAGAGATCCAGGGAAGTTTGCCATGCCCCCATTGTTTGCCATAATGATCTCAGGCTGGGAGAGATCTTTCAATCTGCTTGTGAAAATGCAGAATAGTTTTTGGAATCAAGGAAATGTCCAGTGAGAGCGATATCTTGTTCTGCTCTCGCTGGCCAGCTGCACTGATGTGGGGAGTATCTTGTATCTCGATGGGTGGTTTCAATGCTGTGGACCGAAGCTGAGATCCCATCTTTCGAAATGAGCTTCCCTATTGCCTGCATTGATTTGCAACGCTTTTTACTACCGATTGATGAGAATTGCTTTGGCAAAAGTCTTCTTTGTCTACCATTACTGGACATACTCATCGATATCAACAACATCATCTTTCTTAATGAATGGGAAGAATGTTGAATTTGGTAGATGCGGTTCTAAGTATGTTTCGAACCCTTTTCGAGCTTCACTGTTGTTTTGACACGACTGTAGAGTGGACTTTCGCAAGATTGGCCTCAATCCAGCTCTCAGACGCCGTGCCTGATTGACATATCCTGACAAGATACCGTTCATATGTCGTGTGATTACAAACAATCATAAGTAAAGAGGATTTGCTTACTCTCATCGAACCAATCACAATCACCCCTCGGAAGCCCTCACTGTTTACCCAGACCTGAGACGTGTATCTGGCCCAATGGCTGTGATTACGCGGTTCATTTTTGTGCTTTTGTTTGCCTCCACGGTTCGAACCAGGCGCTACTCGATTCTTTTGGTCTTCAAGGTAGACCCGCCAGCAATTATACCAATTTACTTCTGTATCAGCTTGTCCACACTAACAACTTTGTATGGTAGAGGTTATGGAAGCCAGTTGAAATAACACAATGCTTGTGTTTTTTCTTCAGAATAGCTCGCTCAGTCTGACAATGCTGCAACTCCCATTTCATGATATGCATGGTTCCATCTCAATCTCTCGCATCTTATTAGACAGGTTCCTCTCTCCGGTGTCTCCGTTCATGTAGCAGGTAAGAGTCCTTCCGAGCGTGTACGCTGCGAAATGGTGAGATTGTTCTTTTGAGTTCTCAAGCTCATTAACCTTGAATGCACCTGTCCTCCAGTATTTACAACAATACGGCTTCTGCAACAGCAAATCAGGAGATGGAGTGTAGGGGATGTTGTTTATATGGGCTTTTCTGCTCGCAGTGATTTGAGGAACGATAATAAGAACTTTGGAAAGCAGAGGCTCGGGACTTTGGTAATATCTCGGCGGAGGCACAAGCTCGAGGTACGCAGACAAACAAACATCAATTTTGTTTGTTTACGCTCGACTTTCACAAGCAAACGATTTGCAGGCTCTTCTCAAACAAGTCTTCTCACAATCGCAATTCTCTAACATCACAACATCGAACCATCCGCGCCACACTTAGGCGCCCCTATCAGCACATATATCTCAGGCAACATCTTCGATCAACAGTCAGGTTGCCGTGACCAACAACAGCATGTCGTCCTCCCCCCCTCGCTCTAGCGTGCACGCTGATCTGCAACGCACCTGGTTGTGGTGCGATGATCACGCAAAGGTCAACCAGTGGTTCATGAGCGTCAACAACTGTCACCCCTACCACATCTTCTACGCCTCATTCATCAACGCTGCCAACAAGGCTTGGGTTGTCTCTACCGATCCTAATGGCAAGCTCAAGCCCATCGAGAGCCGCATGGTTGACTGCCTGCTTCAAGAGCCCATTCCTGCCGGACAGCTCATCGACTTGTTGCAGAGATATAATAAGTACACCGGCGGTGCTAAGGGAAACGTCAAGCGCAAGGGGCTTATCAGGTGGGACGAGGAGGAACCTGGTAAGTTGACCCCTTCTACTCCACCGGAAACGTACTAATTGTGCCTTACTACAGAGATGGCCGCTATCGAAGCCGGAGTCGACGAACTCTACAACATGATTGAGAAGTTCTACTACAAGTCTGTCCCCTCCAAGTCCAGCACTGGTACCGGTAGCCCCAAGTCCAAGGCTACCACCTCGGCTACCAGCAACATCAGCAAGGTCGGTGACGAGGAGATGAAGGACGTCGACGACTCGCGCGATCAGCAACCCTTGGCATCTCTCCAGGAGGTGTCTGAGGAACTTACTGCTATCGCCGCCGGCACTGTCAACTCTCCTAGAGACAAGGGAAAGACAACAAATTCAGTCAGATACGGAGAGCTCGTTGTGGTTGGCAAACAGAAGAGGGAAGAGGACGATGAGAACATGGACATGGATATCGATTAGGCATTGGACCTCTTCGCTCACGCTGAGCGTTTTGCTTTACTTTACCTCGCGCTGCACTGCACCTTTTGTTCATGAAAGCAGTGTGAGACTGCTGCAGCCTCGCCTGTTATGTAGCATTATACCCCAATGATCTCTGCCTGACAGCATCGAGATACGAAACGAGATCACACTTCTATGCCTTTTCATCCGTACACTACTCTGAGTTCTTTGCTTCCTTTCTTGCCTTCTGTGTATGTTTCGACGACAATCTTCACGCCAAAGACAGGATCCGTGTCAAGAAGCAGCATGTCCACGGCCTTCTGAAAGTATCTTTCGTAACCCCTGACTTTCTCGTTGGATAGTTGCAATGACGCTGAAGTGTATACAGATCCCAGGGCTATCGCCAGAAGAAAGAAGGGCGTGTATAAAGGATGTGGAAAGGTATTGGAGTTCGAGACGGCGATCATCTATCATAAAGGGCGCTGAAGGGCATGCATACATGGCGGCTTCTAAGCATATTAAAGTAAATATAGGTTTTGTGGCTAGCCACATGAATCGCAGCTCACCTGAGAAGAATGGATGGCAAGTACAAAGACAGGAAAACTTCAAGGGAACGGACACAAAGCCGAGTAGCACAATAAGCCACAGCTATCTGATGCCTGGAGCTGTCCTTCCAAGCGGTGACATGAGGGTCCATTTTTCTTTAGCAAGGCCCTTGATTGGCTGGTGACTTGCTCGTCTCTCACTGCTTTGAAGGTGACATATCTCAACTAGGTTGGCTCTTTTCCATCAAACCAATCACTTCTCACCCCTCGGATGCCCTCACTGTTTACCCAAATCTGAGACGTGCATCTGGCCCAATGGCTGTGATTACACGGTTATTTTTGTCGTTTTCTGATCACCTCTAGGGTTCGACTCAGAGACCGCCTCATTTCTTTTTGCTCTTTTGTGTGCCGCGTCATATCTCTGGCCTCATCATTGTGAGAGTGTGACTGACGTTGGAGGCACGATAGCACACATTTATCAAGTGTGTCATGATAACTCAGGCGCTCTGTTGATGGCTTTGTGTGCTTAGGCGTGAAAAAGTGTGGCAGGGTATCTTGTTTTGTGAAGCCAGTCATGAGGAAAATGCACATGAGAAGTTCATAAGGCCAAAGTGTTTCAGAACAGAGATTGAATGGGGATTATAATTCGACTGGGCTCTGTCTTTTCCATCGAGCCAATCACCTCCACCCCTCGGTAGCCCTCACTTCCCTTCACTGGCGGTGAGACGTGCTTCTGGCCCACTGGTTATGATTAACGTACTCATCTTTTTGCGCTTTTTTCAGTTCAAAGGTTGAATTCTGGGGCCGATCGTAGTTTTCTTTTTGTCAGAAACCACATCGCTGTTTGCTTCGTTTATTCTGCTCCCAAACTCATACTCCCCTTTGATGCACTTCTGATCGCAGATCAATGAACGTTAGGTCCTCTTTGTCTCATCCCGATGTTGATATCAATGATAGCCAACTGGTCTGGATGCAAGAAATCGGCTAGATAATAGTTGTGCGTTCACAGCCACATCGTTGACACGAGCTAGGACACTGCATCCTGTGCTTTGGAAGGAAGTTTGCTTCTACTCCAGTAAAAGCATGGTGTTCGGGTCTGACTTGCTTACCATTCGCTTTGTGTTCTATCTGCAGATCTAGAAGTCATCATGAAAGAATTCGACGTTGGCGCTCATCCCTCGAGCACTAGATCGTCCAAGAACGCAACTTGATGAATCACGATCCTATAGCCTGATAGTACTGATAGAACTCATAGCCTACCACTGAATTCAACATCATCCGTTGATCGAAAGCTAATCGAAAGGTAGAGTTGTCATATCCAATCTTATTATCTTAGTCGACCTTGGTAAAATCAAGGTGAAGAGATTTTCAGATGCAACGTCTTGCTACGTATCTGTAGGCAGAATTAGGTGTCCGTGGTGGATTGTGGAACAAAGTAGTCATAATGGGAGGATATCTCGTAAGCTGCGGTTGAGGCTAGAGTCTGTGCGCAATCGACCAACCACCTGTCTCGCCTCACCTTTCTTCTACAGATAGTTGAGAGATCATACAACCATTTTTTAGACTTCTCCCGTACTAGTAAAATGCCGGAAAGTGGGAAAAGACTTAGTGAAGAATCATCTACATGTCACCGAGGAGCTTGTGGATTGGGTAATGCAATGGCGAGGAATCATGGTATACTATTACAGAAACAAGAAGAAAAGAAACACCCCTACTCCAACAACAAGACAAAGGAAACGAAGAAGAAGAAACAAACGAAAGAAAACAGAAACAGCAGCCCCCCAACGCCCAACGCCCCCACCCCTCACAAAATCTCGTCCTCCTCATCCTCGTCACCCTTCTTCTTCTCATCCTTCTTACCCCTGGCCAGTGGCAGTTTGCCAAACTCCACTGGCGCGACAGGGGGGAATCTCTGGGCCCGCTTGCCAGCAGCAGTACCCGGGTCATCAATGACCTTCAGCGATTGCAGCGAAAGGGGCTGCTCGTCAACGGAGAACGAGCCCAGCTCGAGCCCCGAAGGAGTCGGCAGGTCGACGACGGGGGGAGGGGGCGGCACATAAAGACGAAGGGGAGGCACGGAGGCCGGAGCGGGTGGTGCCACGAAGGCAGGAAGAGGTTGTTGGTTTGCCATGGTGGCAGGGACCGGGTTTCTGGCGGCGGCGAGGCGAGCGGCGCGAAGGCGGTTCTCGACCTTGCGAAGGTCCTTCATGACCTTGGCCTGCAGCTTGTTCTTGGCCGCGACCAGGGCCTGGTGGTCTGCATAAAGGTCAGTGATACGTCTCTATGGAAAGTGGGAACGAGGCAATCGACAGGAGGCGACCTGATTGCGTTATCATGACTTACCGAGCTGGCTGTCGACAACAACAAGCCCATTTTCCTTCCATCTGGACTTACCTTCCCCCAAGCTACGCCAATACTTCTTCAGGGACTCGAGGAGCTCGTCAGCAGGCATCCGCTCCTTCTTCAGAAGCTCCACCTCAGACTTCTTCGATCCTTCCAGAGCAGGATGATTCTTCTGACGAGATATCTCCCAAAGTCGGTTGACGTAGTTGAGGTAGGAGCCATAGAACTGCTTGTAGGGCAGTTTGGGCTGTGTGAGGGCCCACTTGGTGATCTTAACGTGGTTGTCACACCACAACCACTCATAAGGCATTGATGCCATCATTGAGGCGCGAGGGGCCGAAGGAAGAGAGGGAGCAGAAGACATGTTGGAGACGTTGACTTTGTTGTTTTGCTGGAAGATCTGTAAATGGTTGTTGCGCAAGAAGGAAGGAAGTTGTGGCTGCGCAACTTTCAAAACAATCAAAATTCGAGTGAAGTTCACTTGGACAATTTTCGCTCGCCTTCACTTCCAGGCCATCGTGCAAATCCTCATCTTCTTGACCAAAAGCCCCCTGTGAGACTTGATCGGACCTCTCTCCCTACTGAACATCAACCCATCTCTCAATCATAGACTGAGTGCCTAAAAATGTCTGTCAAAATGCAAGATACTTTTGAGATCGGTGTATTTGTCCAGAGAGTACGCGTTGTAGTTGCTCTCAGTGGACAAGTAGCTGATCATAGATAACATCTTGCATTTTGACAGGCATACTTGAAGCGTTGCACCAGAGAGAAGACACAGCCCATAACCTTATCCTCCTCCTTGTTCGTATCCTTGTCTTCTCTCCAGTCACCAACTACAGGGAGCTCACCGAACATGATAGGGTTCTTCACCTTTTGCTGGTGCTTGGTTCGAGTGGCAGTGGCAGATGGCACTTTGTTCAACGCCGTGGGAGAAAGTAGAGATTGCTTGACATGCATCTCATCGTCGTTTTCCATGCTGTTGTGCTGCTTTCCGTTGATCTTGATGCTGACTTCGCCAGCACGGGATTCGTGACAGCTTGCTTCGACAAGTCTGTAGAGCTCGTAGACTCCAGCTTTGATAGCAGAGCCTTCTGGAAAGAATCATTCTATCAGTTCCCAGCAGGAAAGGGCAACGAGCTAAAATCGGCTCATCCAGAACATCCTTGTCGAACTTGACCAAACCTTTACACTCGCAGCTTCCTAAACCGCCACTACCGCCTCTTTTCCAATCTTCTATCCTTTCCATATGCATTGATACAATGCAATAAGTGTTTGCACCGGCGAAACATTCTGATGAAACTCCATAACAAACTTCACGGGGCTCATAGGGGGTAGAGTATCTCAGTGGACACGCCAGCGTGGATTAAAAGCCATCAAAAGGCACAAAGCTTTTTGGCGGCTGCAACTTGTCCAGAGAGAGAGCCTCTTCTGCCCACTCTCACTGGACATGCTTGTTGCGGCGAACTTAACTGTGCATTTTGATATATGGTTTGGTGCCTATCACTGGTCGTTGAGGGGAGGCGGACTGAAATCACGAATTCGGGCATCAATAGAACAAGCGGAATGTGATGGATGGGATCAAAGCGTCATTGTATATGCTCGATTTCGAAGAGAGGGATGTCATACCTAACAGAGAGAACAAAGAGTCTGTCAAACGGACCGTGCGTTCTCATGGAATGCTCGCTTCTGAACTTCAATAGCACAATCGATCCATCTACCCGTTTCTTCCGGCTGGAGTGTTAAGAATAGAGCCAAGTAAGCATAGTCACGGCCACGGGGTATAACTATTCGCTTGTTGTTCGATATGAGCGCAACACGTTTGACCTTTCTCCTGTTGGGAGGCGTTCTTCTTGGATTGCTTTCATCTCGAATCATTCAGCAGTACCAAAGTTTACCAGTGCTATGGTGCGGCGACACCCATCGGGCCATCTCGAGTTGACGATCATCGAGTGTCAATCGTGTCTGTAGACCCTCTGGTGCTGTATATCCAGAACTTTGTTACGGCTGAGGAGGCCTCAAGTCTCATCAAACTAGTGTCAGTACATCCCATCTCCATCATTACCCTAAACGCACACTTACACCCTACCTCTCAACAGCGAAGGCTCCTTCAAACCATCCGAAATCTGGTCCAACGATGGCAACGAAGGCAAAGTCGTCAAAGAAGTCCGCGACTCCAACTGGGCATCCCCCAACACTTCCGAACCAATCGTCCAAACCATACGCGCGCGAGCAAAAAGCTTCCAAGGCTTCGACAACGCAGGAGATGTCGAACCGCTGAAAGTACTCAAATACGAGATCGGAGGCCACTATAACCATCATCACGATTCTTTCCCTGAAGAAGTTGCGAAACACAGTATGCAAGGAAACCGACTGTCTACCTTCTTTGTATACTTGGCAGCAAATTGTACAGGAGGAGGGACTAATTTTCCCGATTTGAAAAGGCCGAGGGGGGTTGAGTGGTGTGAATTTATTGATTGCGAGGAGCCGATGGAGAAGGGTGTCACATTCAAACCGGTCGCTGGGAATGCGATCTATTGGTATAATCTTATACCTCATAGTGAGACTCCGCATCCGGCTCTGAGACATGCGGGTATGCCGGTGATCTCAGGGAAGAAGATTGGATTGAACATGTGGACCTGGACACCTTATCCTGAGGCCGCTTAGTATACAGCAAATCATATTTGGGACGTCTAGTACCCCACTTCCAGCGTTGAAACCTCGTTCTAAGGTTGAAACAGAGCATTATAATATTCTGATGAAGGAGAGCCACTATTAACCCTCTTAAAGACATTGTTCTGATAATTGTTTCTAGTCTGTGGCGTCATTATAGAGATGATGTAGAAAGTAAGAAGCAGAGATTCGCTAACGTGTTATACATTAAGTTGAGATCACCAAAGCCCACGGGGCGTACTAGTCCAGAGCTTGGTTCTGACACTGTGACTTGTTAGCTTACGAGTATACTGAGGACAGAATAACACATACCATTTCCCAATAAACGCCTCGTTTCGTTACAAGTTCAGCATGGCTCCCCTTCTCCACGACTTTACCATCGTCAAACACGAAAATAACATCAGCACTCTGGATAGTGGAAAGCCGATGGGCAACAGCAATCATAGTTCTTCCCTTGCGTGCCCTCTCAAATGCAGCCTGTACAATCTTTTCGGACTCTGAGTCAAGTGCTGATGTTGCTTCGTCAAGCAGAAGAAGCTTCGGGTCACGGATCAGGGCTCGTGCTATAGCGATACGCTGTTTCTGACCTCCTGACATGGCCACGCCTTTTTGACCGACGTCAGTATCGTAGCCTTGAGGTAAAGAGGCGATGAAGTCGTGTATCAAGGCATCGCGGCAGACCTGATGGATTTTCTCATCTGGTACGGCGCTGGGGTCGGAGATGCCGAAGAGAATGTTGTCGCGAACAGTGCCTCTGAACATGGTAGGTTCTTGCGCTACAAGAGATAGGTTCCGACGGTAGTCATAGACGTTCATGTCATTGATGTTGACACCGTTACAGAGTATAACGCCTTGTTCTGGACCCAGATCGTAGAATCTTTCCAATAGAGAGATGATGGTTGTCTTGCCGCAGCCAGATGGTCCGACAAACGCTGCATACTGACCCTTCTCGATACTGATGTTCAAATCTTCAAACACTTGTACATCTCGCGTAGGGTATTTGAAGAACACATCTCGAAGCTCTACACGCACCCCACCATCTGTATCAGGAATGCTCTTCTTGTCGCTTGATCCAGCACGTTCTTGATCGGCAGAGCTTTGTATCTCAAAGATGCGGTTTGCAGCAGCAGTTGCTTGAGCAGTATTAGGAGCAACGCTAAGGACTTGGCTTGCTGCCTCTGCGCCCTGTATCATAGCCATGTAGCAGACAAAGAAGGCTTCGAAGCCGTACTCACCGCTAGCAAGCAGTCTGCCACCATACCAGAATATAAGAGCCTGGCAACCAAGACCAGCACTGTCGACGAAGCCGTAAAGTCCAGATGTCCACAAAGCCTTGCGATGTGCTGCTTGAACATGACCGTCTAGAAGTTTCGAATAACGCCCAGTGATGGTGTTCTCCATGGTCAGCGCAGAGACCGTTCTGATGGCTCCTATTGCTTCTGTAGCGAACTGCGAGCTGTCTCCAAAGACTTGCGAGTTCATCTGATCGAACCGTACTTCATGGCGGTATTTCCAAAATCCACTTCCAAGCATTATCGGCATTGTGACAAACAAAGCTACCAAGCCAAGCTTCCACGCGAATACGAGGGAGATGATAATGCAACCCACGACATTAAATGCTCCGGATAAGGCAGCTGCAAGATTGAGGCCGAAAACTTCCTCCAACATCTTCGCGTCACTTGCAATACGCGAGCTCAGTGTGCCGTGCGAGTTAGTGTCCTTGTCAAAAAAGCTTAGTCGTTGGTAAAGCATATCCGTGAAGTACTGTTTCTTGTACACCGCACTAACAGAAGCCTGAACACGCAGACCAATCCATCCTTCGAAGAGGTTCGCAATACCGGAGCCTGCAGCTAGAACCAACCACATCAATCCCCAAAAGTCAGCTCTTCTCTTAGCATCGTCGCCACTTAGCAGAAAGACACCAAGAACTTTTGCAAAGAGCCAGGCTTGGATCGGTGTGGCGGTTGCGACTGCCATAGCAGACAGAACAATTCCCAAAAGAGCAAGCCAATGTGTTCGCTGGTTGAGCAGAAGCTCCTTGAAACTGTGAAATAGGCTTTGGGACTCAAAGACTGGATTCTTCTCAAACGTGTTAAGGTGATCCAGAGTCGTAGTCTGTATACTATGTCCTCCTGCCTTTTCGGTCGCTGCGTCTGCCTTCAAGAATGATGTATCTGGCTCGAGTGTTTCAGCAGCAGTTGTGTGCAGTGACTGAGCTCGGATCAAGGCACTGTAAGCGCTTGACGTATTCTTGGTAAGACTTTCGTGTGTGCCTTGCTCGATCACTTGTCCCTGTTTTAGGACGACTATGTGGTCGGCTTTCCGGATAGTCGAGAGCCGATGAGCGATAGTGATGGTCGTGCGACTTGATGCGATTCTGTCGAGGGCAAGCTGGATTATCTTCTCGCTCCTAGCATCAACGGCGCTGGTGGCTTCGTCGAAGATAATGATTCGGGGCCTCTTCACTATGCTTCGTGCAATGGCGATACGCTGTTTTTGACCACCTGACAACTTGACACCACCGTCGCCGACTTTCGTGTTGTAACCGTCCGGAAGTCGATCAATGAAATCATGAGCGTAAGCTTCGTGACAAGCCTCGCGGACCAGTTCCAGTTTTTGTGCTTCAGGCTCGTCTTCCCACTTGGTTCCAACCAGACCATTTGCAACGTTGCCAAAGATGGTATCGTTGAAAAGGAATGGCTCTTGCTGAACTATGCCAATTTGAGCCCGCCACCATTTGAGGTCAAGATCTTCGAGGTTGTTTCCTGCAATAGTGATAGAGCCAGACAAGGTTGGTTTGACAGGTGCATCTGGCTGCTCGTCAAGCGCTTCGCTCGCTGTGTCTTTGGAGTCTCCGGGCGTTCTGGTAACGACTACTTGCTCCAGCATGTGTTGATCTCTCAGAGAATACCAGCGCTCGAGCAGTCCAACGATTGTACTTTTTCCCGAGCCGGAAGAACCCACGAGAGCGGTGTTTTGACCTGACTTCAGTCGAAGATTGAGCGCGTCCAGGACCTTAACGCCAGGACGGCTAGGATATTCAAAATTGACATTATCGAATATCACATCCTCAGAACTAATTTCTGGTTGGAGAGAGCCCGAGGGAGGCAGCGGCGCATCAATTACCGTGAGTAATTCACAAGCAGCAACCATGGCTTTGCTGATGGCTATGAGTGGCGTTGATATGAACCCTAGAGAAGTGATTATCATCATGACTGACATCAGCACAATGATGACCACACCAGAGTTCTCGATACTATTAGCAATGTACTTCTGGCTTCCGTACCAGAAACTGAGTCCAAAGGCGCCGAAAATTCCGAAGTATACTAGACCAAGTTGCGCACCAATGAGCGGTGCAGTTTTCTGTGCTTGCTTATGAGCCTCTTGCACCCAAGTTTCATAACGAGACAAGATATGGCTTTGACCACCACAAGCCAATACTAAGCGAATGCCTCCAAGAGCCTCACTCGCAATGGAGGTGCCTTCTGCTTCAGCTTTGAGAGTCGCTGTCTGACTCTTCACGATGAATGGCAAGATGACCGAAACCACGACCAAAGTGTATAAGATCAGTGAAGATGTTACCAAGGCTAGATCCCAACTCCAGACGAAAGCGATGATAATCGCGGACACGATCGTTGTCAAGTACACCAGCATGGTACCCAGACGTTCAGAAATACCAAGCTGCAGAGTGTTTGTTGTTGCGGTTATGGCAGTGGCGGGTGCTCCAGGGGGCATGGAGTCAATGACATGAATTGATTGTGCGAAAAGTGCTTGCAAGTAACGGAGTCGTATGGCGGATGACAAACGGATGCCAATCATCCTAAAGCAGTATTTGTTGACGGTATTCAGAACCCAGCGGCCGAGAAAAAGAGCCATGATGTATAATGCCTGGCGATTCAATATGCGCTCAAAGTCATCACGAGACATGGCGGATGATTCAGCGTAGTAATTTGTGAATTGTCCAGTGAGCTGTCCAAAGACGACGTTCATGAGAGGTAGTGTTACGCCAGCTCCGATGGATGCAAGAGAGGCAATTGCATAAACACAGAAATCCAATTTCGTCGCATAAGAGAAGACCCTGAAATAATCGGAGATCTTTGGTGTGCGACCTGGCTGTTTTGCATCTTGACGTTTCTCTTTCTCGTCGGTCTTCACCAAGCCTTTACCCATACTGAATCTGCAGCTTCCAAGCTTGAAATTGAGTCTGAATAACAGTCTGGGTGATATAGAGCTGTTGTCGAAAGTTTCCTCTGTATTCCTCGACTCGAAAAGATAATCGTTGTCCAGAGAGTCAATGGGTGATTTCGGTGATGATCTGAGAACCTTCGAGCGTTTGTGTCAATTCCTGATGGCAGCGCATGTCAGGTTGCTCGGGAGCATTCGAAAGACCATTGGCAAGCTTTTCTGATCAGAATTTGAGATTCTATGTCAGGCTCGGAGCCATTCACAAGGCAACAACAATCCCCTAAACTGTTGCCTGGCATCAAGGGGCTGCAATAGCCAGCGTTTTCGAGCCGGCCAATCAAACGATTGATCCTGCGAAGTACATAGGAAAGCTTGGTCTTTGTTCCTTTCTTCGATCTGCTAAGCACTTGGCATGTAGCATTCACGCATCAGAAAGGCTCATGGAAGGCCTCGTAACAACCAATTGAACATGATCACGCTCCCGTTCAGAATTCGCCATTACGACTTGGCTTGAGAGAAACAAGATCATATGTCTGTAAAATGGGAACATAGAGAGGTCGACTAGAAAGGAAGTTGCGGGGAAGAGCCTCATGCGGGAAAGAAGGCGGAGGACGGCAGTTCCCGTTGACAATGATGACCAGAAAAAGTGCAGGTGTACAGAGCCGCCACGCCAAGCGGAGATTCCATCTGCAGGCCATCAGGACAAGATGAGGGTATACGGAGTTGCCAGGGCGCAGAGCAGCGCATTGCGATCGCTCGAGGTTGCTTCGCGCAATGCTTGCCGCAGAAACTATTATGTCTCACGCTGGGCCTCGCCCGCTCTGTTGCGCTCCCAGAACGCAGCCGTCACCGAGAGGACGAGCGCATGGCAACCCAGGAGACTTCAGAGCGGTACTGCCGCTGCTGTGTATGTGTCCTAGTCATCAGAGTATAGCAGGGGTCAAGACTAACACCTATACAGGCTCGACCACGCCATGCAGGACCCCAGCTCGCTCTCGCAGACCGACATCGTCAACAACCTGAACCCCAAGGAGGCCGCCCGTCTTGACAAGCTCCGTAACATCGGTATCGCTGCCCACATTGACAGTGGAAAGACAACCGCCACCGAGCGTGTTCTATACTACACCGGCCGTATCAAGTCGATTCACGAAGTTCGTGGCAAGGACTCGGTCGGTGCAAAGATGGACAGCATGGACTTGGAGCGTGAAAAGGGTATCACCATTCAGTCGGCTGCCACCTTCTGTGACTGGGTGAAGGTCGACCGTGAGAAGGGAACCGAGGAGAAGTACCACATCAACTTGATCGACACGCCCGGCCATATCGATTTCACCATCGAGGTCGAGCGCGCTCTGCGTGTCCTCGACGGTGCCGTCATGATTCTGTGTGCCGTCAGTGGTGTTCAATCTCAGACCCAGACCGTCGACCGCCAAATGCGCCGCTACAACGTCCCCCGTATCTCCTTCATCAACAAGATGGACCGCATGGGTGCCAACCCCTTCCGTGTTTGCGACATGATCAACAAGAAGCTGCGCATCCCCGCCGCCATGATTCAGGTTCCCATCGGTGCTGAGGATGAGTTCAAGGGTGTTGTCGACATTGTCCGCATGAAGGCCATCTACAACCAGGGCGACAAGGGTGAAATCATCGTCGAGTCTGACGAGATCCCTGCCGAAGTCAAGCAGGTTGCCGAGGAGAGACGCAAGATGCTTGTTGAGACTCTTGCTGATGTTGACGATGAGATCGCCGAGATGTTCCTCGACGAGCAGGAGCCTACCATTCCTCAGATCAAGGCCGCCATCAGACGTGCCACCATCTCTCTCAAGTTCTCTCCCGTCATGATGGGTTCCGCTCTTGCCGACAAGTCCGTTCAGCCCATGCTTGACGCCGTCTGTGATTACCTTCCCAACCCCTCTGAGGTCGAAAACATCGCTCTTGACAAGAAGCGCAAGGAGGCTCCTGTCAAGATGGTCTCTTACCAAGAGCTGCCTTTCGTCGGTCTTGCCTTCAAGCTGGAAGAGAGCAACTTCGGTCAACTCACCTACATTCGTGTCTACCAAGGTACCATCAAGAAGGGACAAGTTGTCTACAACGCCCGTAACGACAAGAAGGTCAAGATCCCCAGAATTGTGCGTATGCACTCCAACGAGATGGAGGAGGTCAACGAGATCCACGCCGGTGAAATCTGTGCTGTGTTCGGTGTTGACTGCGCCTCTGGTGACACCTTCACTGACGGTACCCTCGGCTACACCATGACTTCCATGTTCGTTCCCGACGCTGTCATCTCGCTCTCCATCAAGCCCAAGCAGACCAAGGATACCCCCAACTTCAGCAAGGCCATGTCACGTTTCCAGCGTGAGGACCCTACCTTCCGTGTCCACGTCGATACCGAGTCCCAGGAGACCATCATCTCCGGTATGGGTGAACTGCATCTCGACATTTATGTCGAGCGCATGCGCCGTGAGTACAACGTCGACTGCATTGTCGGTCAGCCTCAAGTCGCCTACCGTGAGACGATCCAATCGAAGATTCCCTTTGACCACATTCTCAAGAAGCAGACTGGTGGTGCTGGTGATTACGCTCGTGTCGTTGGATGGATGGAGCCCACTGGTCAAATTTCCGACAACCACTTCGAGCAGCAAATTACTGGTGGAACTATCAGTGAGAAGTATCTGCTTGCTTGTGAGAAGGGTTTCTACGCTTCTTGCGAAAAGGGTCCTCTACTTGGTCACCGCGTCTTGGGTGCCAGCATGGTCATCAACGATGGTGCCACTCACATGACCGATTCGTCCGAAATGTCTTTCCGTAACGCCACTCAACAAGCCTTCCGCAAGGCTTTCCTCGCCGCCCAACCTCAAGTTCTCGAGCCCTTGATGAAGACCACCATCACCGCACCCAACGAATTCCAGGGTAACATTGTCGGTCTGCTCAACAAGCGCAATGCCGTCATCTCTGATACCGAAATTGGTCCTGATGACTTCACCCTCTACGCCGATTGCAGTCTGAACTCCATGTTCGGTTTCTCCACTCAATTGAGAGCAGCCACACAGGGTAAGGGTGAATTCTCCATGGAGTTCAGCCACTACTCACCCGCACCTATGCAATTGCAAAAGGAGCTCATCGCCAAGCACGAAAAGTACCAGGCCGAGAGAAACAAGAAATGAGCAATCTACATAATTGATTGGAGCATGGAGATGGAGATGGATTTGTACGATACTTTCGATGGCTGGGCCATGTAACAACAACAAAAAGTCATGTCACTGCTTCGTTCTGTTTTTCTGTGGCATAGTAAGGGCGTGGAAAGGGAAACCCATGGGGGTGTTTTTGATGTACATATATATTAGTTTTACTTGTGGAGGATTTGGCCTTTTAGAATAGAAAGGATTATACAAAAACTCTCGACTTTTTCAAAATGATTACCTCATTGCCATCTGTCTTGCCCAGATCTGTTGTAGAGTCGACGATTGCCAGCACTCAGCTTCCCAATCTGACGGACAAAATCGAACGATGAGACATAAACGAACACATCATCCAGTAGCACTACAAAAGTACGAGAAACAAGAGAAAGGAAAAAGCAGGCGATCAGTAAATAAAAACAAAAAGTAGAAGCTGTGGACGACGCCTAAGAGATTCGAACTCTTGCTCCCGAAGGAAATAGATTTCTAGTCTATCGCTATAACCACTCAGCCAAAGCGCCGAT
>JGI24891J29808_1000063_pt1 | contig 145902 bp, 143 predicted proteins | sample FreactcultuFSWF8_FD_29808 | JGI IMG/M metagenome (IMG submission 29808) | reverse complement strand
AACCCTAACCCTAACCCTAACCCTAACCCTAACCCTAACCCTAACCCTAACCCTAACCCTAACCCTAACCCTAACCCTAACCCTAACCCTAACCCTAACCCCAGCACTGAGGTCGAGAAGCAAGCGGATGCATTTCCGACAAAGAAACGAGCAGCTGCAAAGGCGCCTTCGTTGTTGGCACCAGCTTGTAGACCAGCACCAAGACAAAGGAAGGCATAACCAATCCAGATGGGAAGTTTGCGACCGTACTTGTTTGCGATGATGGCGGCGACAGGATACATGCAACCCGCACCAATCCAGTAGATTGCGTTGAGGAAACCGAGGAATGCTCCTGCAGGTCGGTCGAAGTGGTCGTTCCATTGATTCAAGGCCTGGAGACCGTTCATGAGGGAGCCATCGTATCCATTGGCAGAAGCTGGAGTTGTCAGTACTTGAATTTGCAAGTCACCAGGTGCATCAACATACAGAACAGGACCAGAGAGACAACGACAAAGTTCAGTTTGACAAGATGAGCTTTCTTGTGCCAAGGACCATCAGGCAAGACGGCGGCAAGATCGTCACCCACTGCGGCTCTCGCGCCTGCATCTGCTTTGCCCATGTTGACAAGAATTGAGAAGAGTAGAGAAGATTGAACTGGGGATGGTAGTGTGAGTGCAACGATGATCTGGGGTTGTAAACGTGCCAGGGGAGATGGTATATATAGACTTCAGAGGTCTTGTCGAGATCCGGCCGCCGGCGAGCATGCCGAACAGCAACGCACGAGCGACCATGATGCTGGAGACCCCAGGCTCTCCACATTTTCTGCGACAGGATGGACCCGGATCATCGATGCGGAGTATCCTGGACGTGAGCGGAACTCATGTCAGGCGTGTCGGGCAATGCGAACTTGATTTCCATACAGTTCATGTCGAGAGCGGAGCTCGAATTCGATGCGGAGATTTGCCCAAGGCGCGCGGCGTGTGGTAGATTTGACAACGTTCGAGACTAGCAAGGCGCCGAGACGGAGGCTTAGACTGCGCCAGCAAAACGGAGCAAAAGTCGGCAACGGAAGAGCTGAAAGAAGCACAGCCGTGGTCGATTGTATTTGCGATGCCGAAGCAGAAGGAACGGCCTGAAAGTGTATGCAAATTCATGTTGCAAGTCGAAGGTGAGACGCGACGAAGCTCCGAGCATGTCAGAGCGCAGCGTGGACCTCTGCCTTCGAATGGAGAACTTCGCAAGGCGATATCATTGCGAGCGACAACGACCGGGTGGGGTGACGGAGAGTATTGGGAGTCATTGCATATCAAATCTGGCACGACTCGAAGAAGTTTCATGACAGTCGCAGAAAGGAGTCAGGTCTCACCACAATTGGAAATTGCGGCGTCGCGGAAGGGACGCGGAGGACGGAGAAATTGCCAAGCCTTGCGGGGGACGGAGACTGACGGAGAGCGGCGACGAACAAACTTCGAGTTTCAGCTTCCTCCGCCTTCCTTCCCTCCATCACACAGTTCCACTTTCCTTCCTTCCCGCCATCATATCCGCGCGGCGAAACTCATCATGCTCAATCGGCTTGACGGTCCGGAAATTCATGGACATACTCCGCGCATCAAGGCACACATCTGGGGTGTGGAGCATTAGCTTGTAGGTCGCCGAGATGCTCAAGACAGAACAGGCGCAGTCTAAGTATTTGTATCGCCATGCTTCGCTTTGCCTTTTCGAGCTATACCCTGTTTTCACTCTTCATTCACTTTTCCAGTCTACATCCACCATCCATCTACTTCTATCATGGGCATCTCCACTGCACAAAGCACCCGTGAGAATGGACTTCCTCAACACACTGCGACCAAGCAGCAGCAACAACAACCACAGCAGCTCGACATTGAGCAACTACTGACGCAGCTCACCCTCAAGGAGAAGGTCTCTCTCACAGCAGGTATGCAATTCGTGCGATACCCCTGCTCTAGTGGGCATGGTGGTCAAGCCAGGCGCAATCACTGACACTTTCCTAGGCAAGGACTTCTGGCACACCGTCCCCGTCCCTCGCCTGAACATCCCCTCGATCCGACTCTCCGACGGCCCCAATGGCGTACGCGGCACTCGCTTCTTCGACGCCGTCCCTTCAACCTGCCTCCCCTGCGGCACTGGACTCGGCGCAACTTTCGACAAGGACCTTTTGAAAAGAGTCGGAGGGCTGCTGGCAGATGAGTGCAGAGCCAAGGGTGCACGCATGCTTCTTGGTCCCACAATCAACATCCCACGAGCCCCGCTTGGTGGCCGTGGCTTCGAGTCGTACTCGGAAGATCCGTACCTTGCTGGCATCCTCGCCGGATACTACTGCCAGGGCGTCCAAGACAAGGGCATCGTCGCTTGCCTGAAGCATTTCGCATGCAACGACCAAGAAGACCAGCGCATGGCCTTCAACGCCATCGTCACGGAGCGAGCCTTGAGAGAAATCTACCTCGCTCCCTTCCAGATCGCTCTCAAGCACTGTCAAGCAGGCGCAATCATGACGGCGTACAACAAAATCAACGGCACCCACGCTGCCGAGAACGAGCACATCCTCAAGGACATCCTCCGAGGCGAATGGAAGTGGGATGGCTTGGTCACCAGCGACTGGTTCGGCACATACAGCACTACTGGCGCCATCAAAGCTGGTCTTGACCTCGAGATGCCTGGTCCGTCGCGCTGGCGCGGCGAAGCTCTGATGCATGCCGTCACTGCCAACAAGGTCAAGAAGAGCGAGCTCAACGATCGTGTGCGTGCTGTCCTCAGGCTCGTCAACTCGGGCTTACGGACTGGCATCCCCGAGAACGCCCCCGAACTTGAGCTGGATCGTCCTGAAGATAGAGCACTTGCCCGTCAGGTCGCAGCTCAGTCACAAGTCCTGCTGAAGAATGAGGGAAACATTCTGCCCTTTGACAAGGACAAGCGCATCGCTGTCATTGGCCCCAACTCCAAGATTGCTACCATCTCTGGTGGCGGAAGTGCATCCTTGACACCCTACTACACAGTTACACCCTTCGAAGGTGTCTCGGCAAAGGCTTCCGCCGGTATTGACTGGGCCCAAGGTGTCTACAGCCACCAGATGTTGCCGACAATCGGTAGCCATCTTCAAACCCACGACGGCAGAGAAGGCTTCACGATCAAGCTATACAACGACCCCCCAGAAGCATCGCATCGTGAACTGCTCGAGGAACGCACATCGACCGACTCGAACGTTCTCTTCGCCGGTTTCGACCGTCAAGACCTTTCACACATCTGGCACGTCGATGCTGAAGGCATCTTCACAGCACCCGAGAGCGGCCTGTACGACTTTGGACTCTGCGTCTATGGTACCGCGCGCTTGTACATTGACGACGAACTCATCGTCGACAACGTGGAGAACCAGCGCTCCGGACCCAGCTTTATCGGTTGCGGCACAGTCGAAGAAACAGGCACAAAAGAGTTGGTCGCTGGTCAACATTACAAAATCTTCCTCCGATGGGCGAGCGCCAATTCCAGCACAAGAGTCAAACCTGATGGAGTTGTTCTTTTCGGTCATGGTGGCTTCCGCATCGCTGGTTGCAAGCGTCTGGACTTCGACGTCTCAATCATGGAAGCTGCCAATCTCGCTCGCTCAGTCGATCAAGTCGTTCTGTTCACTGGTCTGAGCGGTGAGTGGGAAAGCGAAGGTCAAGATCGTCCACACATGAACCTCCCACCTAGCAACGACGACTTGATCTCCGCTGTTCTCGATGCCAACCCCAACACAGTCATTGTTGTGCAAAGCGGTACTCCTGTCGCCATGCCTTGGGCCGACAAGGCAAAAGCAATTGTCCAAGCTTGGTTTGGAGGTAACGAGACTGGCAACGGTATCGCAGATGTGCTTTACGGTGATGTCAATCCCAGCGGAAAGCTCCCCCTGACCATGCCTCGTCGTATCCAAGACAACCCTGCCTACTCCAACTACAGATGTGAAGGTGGTCGTACTCTTTACGGTGAAGACATCTACGTTGGCTATCGCTGGTACGAAAACATCGAGACAGCTCCTCTTTTCCCCTTCGGACATGGCTTGTCCTACACCACCTTTGAGATGACCAACCTCGAGCTCCGTCAAGGTGGTTCAAACAACCTGACCGTCAGTTGCCAAGTCGAGAACAACGGCGGAAGAGCTGGAGCACAGGTCGTCCAGGTGTATGTCGCAGCACCCAAGTCTCAATATGTCGGTCGACCCGTCAAAGAGCTCAAGGGTTTTACCAAGGTCTTCCTCGAAGCTGGTGAGACAGACAAGGTGGAAATCGACTTGGACTTGGTGCAAGCGACAAGCTACTGGGATGAGATTGAGGACAAGTGGTGCAGCGAGGCCGGTACATACAAGATCATGGTTGGCGACAGCAGTGCGGCTACCAATTTCTTGACGAAAGAGGCCACTGTCGAGAAGACCACATGGTGGTCTGGCTTGTAGGATATTTCCCAATACTCAATCTCCAAACGAAACGTGCTTTGCTAAAGTGAGCTCTGCTTTGACGTGCAGTGTCTGGTCGAAAGTCGAGCGATGCAAGAAAATCTTGGTTTCCCTGTATCACCTGCAGTTCCTTGCAGCTAAGCAGAGCAGATGCTCGACCAGATAGTTGAACCTCTGCAAAAGGTTAAGGAGACACAATGCTTGAAGAACAGGTCTATCCGTATCTTTATCACCGGAGAGGTAGATGAACGGGTTGGCTTTGGGGAGCACCCTGATCGCATCGACTTCTGGCCACTCGGGAAACATGTTTTGGCCTCCGCATTTTTGAACAAGACCTGGCGAAGCGACACGTCGTACGTTGGTGGTGTCTTCGGTTCACGAACACGTATAAATCAAGCAGCTCTTGTAATCGTAGCTGTGACACCATTCCGACTTGAAGCGATACGTCTGCCATCAGTCATAGCCCCTGCGTGCTGTTCAACACGGTGCTTTTACAGAGGAGTGCACCTGCATCTCGATTCCGCGCTTTCTAGGACAGGCAAATTTCGCGATATCTTGCAGAAGTCAATCAACTGCCGAAGATCCATCAAAGCCCTTTTAGAAACCTGTTCGGGCTGTAAACATCCGTACAAGACCAAATGTTCGCGCCGTGAGGGTGCATCGGTCAAGGCCAAGATACCGAGAAGCGGAGGAAGAGATCAGTGCGGGGCCCCAAGCACGGCGGAGAATTTCGTTCTTGCCATTTCTCCGCTCTTCCTATCCCTCCGCACCAACACCAATTGACTTGCACCATGTCTGATGCGCAACAGACCGGCCACGTGAGGCGAAGTCGCGCGACATTGACCAAACAAGCCTGCGATGCATGCAAGACTCGCAAAGTCAAATGCACTTACGACGAGTCGGCAGCTCCTACGGCAACTGCTCATCGTCCTTGCCGAAGATGTACGCGGCTGGCAATTGACTGTACTTTCACCGTGCCTCAAAAGTGTCGTGGACCTCGAAGGCGCAGAACTGATGTCAGGTGTGTCGAACAATCCCTTGGTCTATCCGAGTGCTGCTCTGATGGGTCAATCATACAGCAATACGGCTAGTACGACGACGCCTGGAAAGACATCGAGGCCACCCGACGATGATTTTCTTAGCACAGACCTTGGCCAATCGTCGCTTTCCACGAGCTCGCATTTGCAAAACGTGTCAGGCAGAACGGTAACACAAGAGGTCAATTCATTGAGTAGACCTGTCCAGTCCAGAAACCTCTCCTACCTCCTGAACAGCGAGGTCGTCTCCCCAACTGCAGCGCTTCTCCCTACAACACCTGCATCGCTTGATCATACCAGCAATTACGGTCCAGCGACGACACCGCTCGCGCAACGCACCTACCAGACTGACAGTATCTGCTCACGAGAGCTCTTTAAGCGCATCATTGGCGACTATCTTGAGCTTGTCTATCCCGTCGTCCCCGTCGTCCACCGTCCAACGTTTCAGCAGGATCTGGAGAGGGAAAGAGACGCTTACGATACGGACTTCTTCCTACTTCTCGTCGGTATTTGTGCTTTGACGCTTGGGATCGGATCTTCCAGGTTCGAACGATATCGACTCCTTGACCCTACACTACCTTTCCAGTCAGCAGAGGCCATGATCAACCATTGCTACGACTTGTTTGTCTGCCATCGCCAGGCAAGCTATTACGATCAGGTCAGTCATCAGAAGTGGGCTGTTTCGTACTGCTTGGTCACTGCCTTCTTCCAAATCGGACACCACGATCGATCGCGTATGCTAGAGATTGAAGCCATGCAATTGGCGCGTCTGCTGGAGCTCCATCGCGCCTCAACATACGAAGGCTTGGATTTTGTGGAGGCTCAACTGCGAAGAAAGGCCTTCTGGTTGATTTTCTACAGCCTGGTGCACAACAAACTTCAATTCGCTCGTAGAGAACGACTCCTCTATCTGGATTGTGCCATGCTACGCACAATTGACTTCCAAGCTCTCTTGCCTGCTGAGATTGAAGACGAATACATCACACCAGATACCATGCTCCCTCGGCCAGACACAGAACAGGCGAACATCGTCACCGCTTTCAACATGCATTCGAAGTTGTTCTGTACCGCGCTCATGCCATTGTGGCGCGTATCCAACTCTGGATCACTGGATCTCTCTCGCGCAGATAGCGACCGATGCTGCGGATGCGAATGCATTGAAATCAAGCTTCAAGTACAATCTCTGGAAGATAGATTCGAGGAGCTTAGGTTCATGCTTGACAAGTGTCCACCAAGGCTCCAACCATGGGCTCCAAACTGCGATACCGCAACGCACGACTCGGTCAATTCGAGGGTCAGTAATCTGCAGATGGAGATTGTTCGCGCAAATATACACATCACGCATCTCTGGCTACAGTGTATGGTTCTTGACAGGCTTGATGCTCTACACTCAAACAATTCAAACTTACCGCCACAAGACTTGAGTAAAGTATGGACGAGACGTGAGGACATTGCTCGCCAGATGTTACACGTCTTGCACAGTTTCTCAGATGAGCCACTTGAGCCCAATGGGTACCATACTGTAAGTAACATATGCATCTAATACATCATCAAGCAAACCTAGGCCTGACCCAGCATAGTTCTGCAAGATTCGCGATGTGGCAGTGTCATTGCTGAATTGCCCTTATGAAGAAGGGAATCGCGTCGCAATCAGAGCCAACGAGTACCTGCATCGCTTTACCGAGATTCTCTGGAGACTCGATAAGAGTGAATTGCTGAACTCGTTGAGTCTGCAAAATTGGATTGACACAGGACGGCAAGAATGAACGACAACAAACGACATAAAATTGATTCAGCTATCTACTGCGACCACGCCTCGAATCGACTCGGTGTTCCCCAATGCTCATTAAAAAGCCTTGATATCGTCTCCCTCAATGCCAGAAGCTCGTTCTCATTGTCCGTCGTCACGTCATCGTTTAGACAGAGTTGTCCGGCCTGCTTGTCAGGATCTGCGAGGCGGTCAATGAGCCGAACTTGCACTTGCTCGGCGTCAGTCACCATCGTGAACAGAGCATCTGGCTCTACCACGACGTAGGAGTATCTTTTCAAAGCCTTGAGAACTGTCTGACGGTGCTCGGCGTCTTTATCTGCATGTGGCAGAAGAGGTGACAGACCTTGTTCAACACGATTGAGCAGCAGCTTTGTCAAGCAATCGCCACATTGAGGGTCTTGTCTTGCCAATCTGTCAAAGATCGCTGCAGTGGAAAAGACCGGATTGTCTGATCTCTCATCCCAGGACGGCGAAGAAAAGCCCGGAGCCAAGCACTCGTTGACGTTGAACTCGAAACAATCAATGTTGGCGATCGTTGCAGGTCCATCAAGAGATGTCCAAGTGGTCTCGACATTGACCTTCGGCGCTTCAAGTCCTGCATCTCCAAGCGACTTTGCAACATAGTAGTACATCCTCTTCCGGAAAGAGTTGCGACCCTCGTTGGCAAGACCTTCTTCCAAGTCGCTCACGATGGCTTGTCGCTCTTCCCAATTCAAGTAACCGTTCCTATCAGGATCGCTTCTGATCATAATGTAACTCCAGAGAAGAGCTTCGCGATGGCGCTCAATTGTGTAATGGAACGCATTGTACCAGGAATACAGCTGAAATCCAGTCTCGCCTCTGAACTTCTGGCAGGCACTCTTGAGGGCAGGTCTAGGAAAGGCTTCCATTGCCTCCTTGTACACGCTACGAGATAGAGAATGGCCAAAGTGAACTTGGCCCTTTCTTTTGCGAGTGCCGAAACGACGATTCAACATCCAAGAAGTATAGATAAGATATGGCTTTTCGCCAAACCGCAAGGCGTCTTTCTCGGAAGGTGGTACGATCGTGTTGTAGCTGTTAGGCTTGAATCCCATGACTGTTCCGAAGAGTGGCGAATAGATGTCGGACGCTGCATGAGGTTTGCCGAGGAACATGTCATCGGACATTGCAAAGATCTGGATGATGGTCAGTCTCAGCTATCCTGTCGGCGGAACATCACGACTCACCCGGTCTGTATCTGATGGTGTGTTGTAAATCTGGTTCTCGATGGTCAAGGAGTTGAATGTCGGCAAGCATTCTGCCTCTTCCGCACCGAAAAAGTCTTCTTGCGACAAAACTTGAAGGGTGCTCTGGATCTCAACATCGTCTTTCAACCAAGTCGGTCTCTGTTTTGACATGGTGCCGTCCTCACCCTCGACAGCATTCACCAAGATTTGAATGTTGTTTCGAAATGAGCCAGCATGCTTCTCAACACTTCTGATCGAGTAGCGCAACTCATCCCAGTCGCGATAACGGTTGACGCCATGAGAAGCAATCCATTCGCCTGCGTCGTCGTTCAGACTAGAGTTCAACTCATACGGTCGCATCGTTTCTGCGAACCTGGTATCGGAACCGTTGACCCCTGCAAAACATCAGAAGCTGGTCGCAGAATGCTGTAGGAAAAGTCTAGAACTTACAAGTGTACACAAAGTCAATCTTTGGTTCTTTCAAACTGCCATGCGTCTTGGGTTCGAAGACAGCATGTGCAAACCAATCTTCCTCCCAACTGTCCAGGGTCTCTTCCCGTACTGCCATGTGCAGTGGAATGTGTACGTAATCGGGGAGCTCATCGGCCAGTCTGTTGAGTCGCTCGAAGTTTGAAGTATCTGGGAAGACGTATCCAGGAGACATCGCGAACTTGACCCTATCCGTCAACGATCCGGGGAGCGAAAGTGACGCTGAGTCTTGAGAGTTGTCGGCTTGAGTTCCGGCCTGAGATTTTGAGATGTCGGTCAATCTCCCGCCATCTGCGACAACTGGTTGCATCTCAGACACGTCTTCTGCCAACGATTGCTGTTCCTCGACGTCTCCGATATCGTTGACAGAACTGCCTTTGGTGACTTGAATGGTAGCTGGTCGCTCTTGCAGAATGGGTTCTTCGGAGCTGCCGACCTGGTCAAAGATCTGAGGCCTTGGAATCTCTTGAGATGCCGGTGGCTCCACGACATCTCCCAGATCTGTGACAAATGCGCCCTTGCTCGCTTGAATGGTCACAAGTCGGTCTTCTGAACCGCCAGCCCAGAATTTCGGTGTCGCGGGCAATGGAGGTGTGAAAAGCTCATTGCGAGTAGATCCCAGACCAATGCAGACTGTCCAGTAGATCAAGATGCAGAGGACCGAGAATACCCCAAGGAGTTGTCGTCGTCGCGACCTCGTAAATCGCGTGAACGAAGAAGACGAGCGTCGCGTCTGCCAGGTTGAGTCTTTTTGCTGAAGGTATGGCATGATGTTAGGGTCGCGCAGATGTGGAAGGCGCGAGTAATACCGAAAGTCCGTCAAGAAAGGTTGATACGGCAAACAGATGGGTGCTGATGACAGAGCATAATCAACATTTTGCTAGACGGTCGAACAGTTACCACCGTATCAGCCGATTCGCCATCGCTATTCAATCACCTTCGCCGTTATGGTGGCCAGGTTCAAGCGACAGGTCATGACGATCGCGTTCCCAAGACTTGTTCGTTGTTCGGAATCCTTCGGTCGGCTGGAATTGGAAGTCGAACATGCGACACAAAAGCTCGCCCTCCTTGTTGAATCCTTTAGGAGCAGTCGATAACAACGTGGATCTGCAAACGGCGATGCGGGGAGACGTATGTGGAGGGTCAAAATATGGTTAACAGAACCGTTCCATGTGGAGGTGTCCTTGCGGGAGGCGCCGTTGGAACACTTTCCTGGTCCATGCTCACCATCTAGGTGTTTGATTGTGGAGACATCAACATTCGTTATGCGACATGTCAGATGTACTTCACCAAACAGAAAGCGGTTCTCAAGCTCTCCCGCCCCAATTTCAACTGACAGAAGTTTCGGAACCTTGAACGGTGCCATTTTCGATGACAGAAGCAAGGCAATATGTGGCGCATTGCCAGGGCGGCAGACATCTTCACTGTGTCCTGTCGTTGTCAACGTCCTGTACACCCTACTAAGAAGTATCATGCTTGGTATTCGCCTGTTGGTTCCGTTCATCTTGTCGATCTGTTGGTTCCCCGCCTCGATTGGTGTAGCTTGTGGTTCCAAGCTCGCGTGCTCAGGCACGATCTTTCGGTCTCCGCTGTCATATGTCAGTACCAAGCATTACAAGTCCACGGAATGCGCCCCGCTCACAGCAAGCCGCTGTTCCTGTCTATCAGCATTGATCGCGTGCCCTATCATCTATCGATACTGCAGGTTCCGTCCTGCATGCCATTGGATCAGACCTGGAACATCATCCTTACTTGGTGTTTTCCCCTCTCTTGCAGCAGACACTCCAAGAAGAGAATTCTGTGCGCAATCGACAATGAACCTCATTGCCATCAGAGACAGCAAAAGTAACGTGCCACTATCTCCCGATTGCCTTCCAAGTCCTTGAGGGTTTGCCAGCCGCCAAAATCGCTCAAGGAAGAGGCAAGCCACTTACTGTCTGTTGGCAAGTGTAGCCATGGTGAATGTTCCAAGATAGCCCGTTCCATTGCCACCATGTCATCCACTTTGCAAACGTTGTTCTTGCCAAGTTGAGCATCTCGTTTGAAAGTCGAGCCGACATTTGATCATGAAATCCATTGAGCAAAGACCGCCATGTGCGGGACCAGCATGATGCCTCTATCATAGGCCGCACACTAGCATCGAGCCCGAGACATGACCATTGACTAAATCCATACCATTGGATGCACATCGCCCGTTCGATATTCCACCAGACTTGACACCGCAATGGGCATTGTTCTCTAAATGTGTGCTGAACACTGACGATTTGCTGCTAGTAATGGCATATCTTTAGCATTCAATGAAGCCGAACCACCAATCCTTAGACACACCAAACGTCCTTGATCCGATCGTCATCGTCGATATCCATACTGGCAGGTAGGTGGGCGAAGGTCATTGCTACACAGCGGTCAAGGCACATCGTCATCGCAAAGCTGCAGAACGCAAGACATATATCAAGGCTTTGGTTTGCTCCATCAACAACACATCTACTCACCATCACATTCCAAGTCTATCGCTTCATCACCCTCACTACCCACTTCCTTCGTTCTTCCATCATCATGAACCCTTGGATTCATCTCACCAGCATCCTCAGCTTGACCGCTGTGGCTGCTGCAGCTCCTCGCACAAAGACCTGCTACACGAGCCCTCCTACGACCGTCACCAAGCTTGTCACTCAGACTTGCCCTGCTCCCAAGACTGTCTATCTTGACACTGCTGGCAACACAGTTGCTGCACCTGCTCCAACCAACCCAGCCAGCTATGTCACCACTCTTGCAGGTGTGACCAAGGTCACCCAAATGGTCTACCCGTCCTCTGTGACCTGCTACGCCGGCGAGACTGTCACTATTGGCGGCGTCCCTACTGTTATTGCAGGCGGCGCTGGCTCCACAGTTCTTTCGAACTGCCCTTGCTCTATGCAGAAGACTGTGGTCGCTCCTGGCCCTGTCGTCACTCTTCCTGCCGCATTCGCTCCCGGTGCTAACGCAGGTGGAGCTGCTGCTGGCGGCGCTGCTGGTGGAAACGCCGGCGGTGCTGTTGGAGGCGCTGCTTCCACTGTCATCAATACCTACTACGTCTACCCCACTGCTTTCATCGGAAATGGAGGCGAGACTTTGACCATTTCTGGCACTCAGACCGTCCTTCCTTCCGCCACTGTTATCGATCAGTGCCCTTGCACTCAGGCTACCCAGATCACTGTTGTCGGACCTACCGTCACCAACACAGTCACTCAATTCGTTCCCGTCGTGACTGTCATCGCAGGCGCAACTGTCACCAGCACAGCTACCGTCGTTTCTGGCGTGACCGTCACCACAACTGCCACCGAGACAGCCACGGCTGGCGCTGGAGTTCCTGCTGCAGGCACTTTCGGTACTACCGTTGATGGCGTTACTTTCCTGATCGAGGAACAGATCAACTACGATGGCACTCCCCTTGCTCTTCCTGCCCGTAAGAACAAGCGCCAGAACGTTGGTGTTTCTCTCCAAGTCTGTCTTGAGACTTGTGCCGACAACGAGGCTTGTGCTGGCACATCGCTCAACACCGACTCTTCTGTCTGTCTTTACTTCAGCGCCATCTTCCAGTCCACCAGACGTCGCGATGTCACCATCATCTTCGCCACTGTCATCAGCCGTGTTACTCCTACTGGCACTTCCAGCTTGAGCTCATCTGCTAGCTCCACTGGCAGCTCTTCTTCGGTCTCTTCCAGCTCTGCTTCTTTGACCACCTCCACTTCTGCCACATCTACCTCTGGTACTTCCACTTCCGGTACATCCACCTCTGGAACCTCGACTACCTCGAACGGAGGAACTTCCACCTCTGGAACCTCCACTTCTGGTACCTCGACCTCGGGCACTTCCACTTCAGGCACTGCCACCACCAGCCAGACCGCCGACCCCTCTTCCGACCCTGATGTTCCTGCTGAGGAGGAGATTGTCGCACGTGCTGCCGCTCCCAGACCCGCTGGCCTGACCCTTCGCGAGGCTCACCGCAACAAGGCCGGTGCCGTCGTTCGTCGCGGTGGTGTTCTCCGCCGTTCCAACGCAGAGCCCGCTGCCAAGCACGCTCCCCGCAAGGTTGTCATTGAGCTTTAAAGTGCTGATCTCACACTAAATCGTTATCACGACCATCATTTTCATGGTGTTTGGCTGGCCATCAAACTGCTCGCACGCCTTCTCTTCGTCGCTGCTGTTTTCTACATCTTTTTGTAATTTACCTGTCCTTTGTGTAATACTGTAGTCTTATCATAGTCATCTAATTTGAACGACTTCTCCAAATCACTTCGTTCACGCTTCTTCTTATGTGATGTGTGAATTTTGTGGATGGCGTCTTAGCCACATGAGTCGAGTAACACCAGACGAATGTAGCTTTGCTCTAGCCTAGCCCTCGACACTTTTCGAAGGTAACAAGATATCGTACTCTCACGATGTTTCCCTGGCCGAAATGCAGAGGGGGAAGACAAGTCGTATTGTGATAATTGCGTCAAGGAAACATAGATTTGGGTGCAGTAGTCGCGATTGTGTTCTCGAATCGCAATTTTAATTGCAAGCTCTTGCCATCACTTGCAACCACTTCCTGATACGCAACACTATAAGACACACTCTCAAATCATTGCAACCAATAAACAGACCTGCCACTGATCTCCTGAGAACACATACAGGACATATGTCGCATTGCAATGTGGTTTGTCGAAGCAAGAGATGATGGTCAGGGTTAACCCAACAGCAACTGCACTTGAAAGTGGCAGCATACTTCCTGCAGCATACGATACTTCAGAAAGAAACGTTACCTTGGCGATGATTCAGATCCTTGATGAAAGAATCGAGGAATTTCCATCAATCAGGAATCGGCTCCGTAGCTCTTCCTGTCCCAATAGCGATGGGGCGTGGCAAGAGGTCAGCATACCGAAGCACTGGACATACACGACGATCGGACCAAATTCACCAAATTTAGATCCGCTGCAGGATTGTATTGCCTAGTCTGCAATCGACTCGGTAGCAAACGGGAAGCTATCATTCAGCGTTTTGTGGACATGAACGGAGGTACCTCTGCCAAGACGACTTGGTCGCGTGAACGACATATCCATCACTCGGATCGCGGCGAGAATCGCGAAAAATAGACGTTGACATCTCTGTATTGGAAACGGCGAAGGAGCGATCAAAAATCGTTCGTCAACGGGCACGGCACAACTTGCGCCAAAGCCCAGAGCCCGTCGTCTATCGATATCTCCACGCGGGGCAGGCGGTCGTTTAAGCGCCTCTCCTTCAGATGGCTTGGAACATTCATATAAGACAATAAAGTTCGCTTCCCTGATCGTGTGAGCATGTCTTACATTGCGATGTTGACACCCTATAGTAGGATATAGTGTCGATCGCATTCCCTATACTACCATTCCCTTGCCAAGGCCTGATTTGAGGAAGGAACTCACGACCATGACGTGGTGATGTTTGCTGTACCGAGCATTTCCTTCCCTCCATTGAAGGCGTTCCTGCCTATTGGCTCTTTCTGCGTCAAGATATCGTACCAAGATATGACAGACGCATCCTTCGTCATTGCATCTCTCTTTATCAACTTCAAGGCCTTTGGTCCCTTTGTGTTTACACCTCCATCGCTGTGAATCGATTCTACAAAATGCATTCACCACACTCTTCAATGTCCGATGATAGTCCAGAAGACTCGCATCTTCTTGCCAGCTACGAGAAAGAGGCCGAGCAACATGTCTACGAGCGAAAGCCTTCGATCTTTGGCATCGGACTGCCACGACTGCCGAGCATGTCGAATCCAGCACTCTTGCGCCCATCAAACTATTCACATTACTGCAGAAAGACTGCGTTCTTCATGCTGCCCTCTTTCGTCCAGAACAGGATACGCCCATCGACCAGACCCCAGAAAGCATTACATCCAACAGGTTTTCTCGATGGCATGAGAGGCGTCGCTGCGTTCCTTGTGATTGTCTTCCATCTTGTTGTCTGCTGTTACGATGCGAAACATGGCTTTGCCTCTGGCGACCACGGCGAGCATCGCGAGTTCTTCAAGCTGCCATTTGTCCGCATCATCTACGCGGGAGTCACCATGGTATCGATCTTCTTTGTCGTGTCGGGATATGCGCTTTCTTACAAACCCGTCAAACTCATGAGAACGAAGAATTGGCAGAGCCTGTCGCAATCACTGGCATCATCGATCTTTCGTCGCGCTATCCGCCTTTTCTTGCCTTGCATCGTTTCTACTTTCTTCACCTCACTGATGATCTGGTCGGGACTGTATGATTGGGCATCGGACTTCGCAAAGGCGAGAGGCCACTACAATCCGAAGCATGCGATCGATATTCCAACCTTCGATACCTTTTCTGGACAAATGTCATTCTGGCTTCGGGAGACATTCAGCAAACTCATCAATCCTTGGACTTTCACTGCGAAAGGCACTGAGGTAACAATCGATGGCCATCTCTGGACTATCCCTGTCGAGTAAGTGGCCTGCCACAAAACTTCTCATCATCGTGCCTGAATTCGGGGCTGACGTTCTTACACACAGGTTTCGTTCTTCTCTGATACTATATCTTACTCAAGCCGGTCTGTCGCATCTCCAAACCAAGTTCCGCATGGCGATTCTCGTGTTCCTCATCGTCTGGGTTCACCAGATGGGTCGCTGGGAGATGATTCTCTTCTACGGTGGCTTCCTCTGCGCCGAACTTGACTTTCACCGCTCGGCCTCAGCAGCTTCGGCTCTTCCCACCACGACCGCTGCCACGAAACCACGAAACAGCAAGCTCAAGACTGTGTTCTACTTTCTTGTTTTCCTCCTTGGAATCTATCTTGGCTGTCAGCCTATGAAGAGTGCAAGCAAGACGCCTGGATGGACCACACTTGTCAGTATGATCCCAGATCACATTGGCAATCCGAAGCGCTACTGGCCTGGCTGGGGCGCTATCATGTTGGTCTGGTCGACTTCATGTTCTAAGCTCTTGCAACGCTGTTTCGACAACAGAGTCGCGCAATACTTGGGCTACATCTCTTTCTCGCTGTACATTGTTCACGGCGCAGTCACCCACGTCATTGGATACCCTTTGATGAACATTCTTGATGGTCTGTTAGGAAGGGACAGTGCTGGAGTTGTGGCGTTCAGTTTTGGTGTTGGGTCGTTTGCGACCTTGTTCTTTACGGTGTGGTTTGCGGATATCTTCACAAGGGCTGTGGATGAGCCGTCGGTGAAGTTCGCGAGATGGGTGGAGATGAAGTGTAATGCTTCCTTACAGTAGAGTGGAGTAAGAAAGAGTCAAATCTCACCTCACCCGCATGTTTTCTATACACCTTCGTCATGTGAAGCTGTTTGAGACCCTACAAGTATCTGCTGCGACAGATGAGTCATTGCCCAAAAGTCGGACCTCTGATGACTCATCTCGTATTCTCAAACAGAAGGGTGGGATATATCCTTACCTGGTTTTCTGCAAGCATCAAACATCGCAATGTGACCTCAAGCCTTCATCAAGATGCCAGATCCAGTAGTCGAAATCAAGACACTCTTTCGAGGTCTGCCGTCGCTGAAAGGGCCCTTCCGACCGCTTGACTTGGCCTCCTTCTCTTCTACACCGCATGAAGCTTTTCGCATCTGGCTCCAAGATGCAATTGACAACAACATCAAAGAACCACATGCCATGATTCTCTCAACAGTGGACGAACATGGCTGTCCTGACGCTCGCGTCCTCATCCTCAAGAACGTCGACCATCGTGGCTGGCATTTCGCCATCAAAGCGAACAGTCCAAAAGGCAATCAGATCACCAACAACCCTGCTGTCGCATTAACTTTCTATTGGCCTCAGCTTGATCGTCAGATCCGTATCAGAGGTACAGCGACAGAACTTGAGGAGTCCGAATGTGCCGCCGATTTCCTGGAGAGACCTGCAGGGTCGAAGGCCACAGCTCTTGCTTCAAAGCAGAGCGAGGTCTTGAAGGATGCAGCTATGCTCAAGCGCAACTTGGCAGAGGCACAGATGAGGATCGAAGCAGAGCCACAGTATGTCTCTCCTACTTGGAAAGTGTTCGCTGTAGCTCCAATGACGGTGGAGTTTTGGCAGGGTGCAACTGATCGCATGCATCAGAGATTGAGATATGAACCTGACGAGGAGGATGGACACTGGTCTCGGAAAGTGCTATATCCGTGAGGGGATCTGGATAGTCATGCGCGGTGGTAGGGAAGGTTGATTACCCCGCGCGGGGTGGACGCGGCACTTGACAAACCCCACCAAGTGCAGCTTCCGAAACCCGAGGGCTGCGATTGCCCTCTGCGTTCTTGCCTATATCAAGGTACTTCAATCCCAAAACGATTTTGAATCTTCTTATGGTCAACCATTGTCACTCGTCGCGACTCTTGGAACCTCTTCGAGCAATTGGCACTTACCTGTCACAATGAAACAGCCAGAAGACATTGTCGGCGGCGGACCGACTTCACCTCTTGCCTTTCGCCAAGCAGTCGGAAGCTCTCCTCAGGCAAGAGCGAATCCCATCCGCCTTCCTCCTGGCATCAGTGCTGAAGTCTTCCAAACTTTCACCCAGCGAGCCGCCGCGATCTGCGGCGATGAGAATGTGGTCATAATCTCCAACAGCGATGAGCTCAACCACGAAAGTTATCTGGATCCTAGCAAATGTCATGACATGTATCATGTGCTTGAGGACGACTACTTCATCAGTTCTGCCGTGATCACTCCTCGTGGTGTGCCTGACGTACAAGACATGATGCGTCTTTGCAATGAATTCAGCGTTCCTGTGTGGCCGTTCTCGATCGGTCGAAATGTCGGCTATGGAGGTGCAGCTCCTCGTGTCCCCGGGAGTATTGGTCTGGATCTCGGCAAGCACATGAACAAAGTTCTAGACATCAACGTCGATGGCGCATTTGCTCTGCTTGAGCCCGGTGTCACTTTCTTGGATCTACACGAGCATCTTGTCAAGAACAACCTCCGTGACAAGTTGTGGGTCGATGTGCCTGATCTGGGTGGCGGTTCAGTCATCGGCAACACCATTGAGCGTGGTGTCGGATACACGCCTTATGGAGACCACTGGATGATGCACTGTGGCATGGAAGTCGTTCTCCCTGATGGATCATTGATCAGGACTGGCATGGGTGCTCTTCCCAACCCGAAAGCAGATCCTAACAAGCCACCACATGAGCAGGATGCTTGCGAAACATGGCAACTCTTCAACTATGGCTTCGGACCGTACAACGACGGCATCTTCTCTCAGTCTTCGCTCGGTATCGTTGTCAAGATGGGTATCTGGCTCATGGCAAATCCGGGCGGCTATCAGTCATACCTTATCACTTTCCCGAAGGACGAGGACTTGCATCAGATTCTTGAGGTCATTAGACCGCTGAGGGTAGGCATGGTCTTGCAGAATGTGCCGACGCTTCGTCATGTCTTGCTCGATGCAGCTGTCCATGTAAGTTTGCTTCTCTTGGTCCCAAGTCCGAAATGTCTAACTCAAGCACAGGGCAACAAAAAGTCGTACACCGACTCTACCGAGCCCTTGACTGACGTCGAAATCGATGAGATTGCGAAGAAGATCGGACTTGGAAGATGGAACTTCTACGGTGCACTTTACGGCCCTGCACCCATCCGCGATGCCATGTGGGGCGTTGTCAAACAATCCTTTTCCAGCATTCCAGGCGCAAAGTTTTACTTCCCAGAAGACATGCCTGACAATCTTGTACTACAAACACGACACTTGACACTGCAGGGTATCCCGAGCACTACAGAGCTGAAATGGGTCGACTGGCTTGACAACGGAGCTCATCTCTTCTTCAGCCCAATCAGCAAAGTTAGTGGAGACGATGGCGTTGCTCAATACAAGATGACGCGGACACGGTGCGAAGAGTTTGGTTTCGACTTCATCGGCACTTTCGTCGTCGGCATGCGCGAGATGCACCATATCGTGTGTCTTGTTTTCGATCGCAAGGACCCTGACAGTCGGAGGAGAGCGCACAAGCTCATTGCAACACTGATTGACGATGGTGCAAAGAACGGATGGGGTGAATATCGCACGCACTTGGCCTACATGGATCAGATTGCAGCGACTTACAACTTCAACGACAATGCGCAAATGAAGCTGAACGAGAAGATCAAGAACGCTCTGGATCCCAAGGGTATCCTAGCTCCTGGTAAGAATGGTGTGTGGCCAAAGACTTATGACGCGGAATCGTTCAAGGTCCCGTTCCGATGAGTGGCCACTCCAGGTTTTGAAGAAAGAGTCGAGGTCAGTCGTAGCACTCAACTCATCTGTACAGTAGTGTTGTGGAGGAGCAAAGACATTCAATCGGATTCTGGAAGCTTAGTTCGCTGGGATCCTGTACCTTGTATCCGACTATTTCTCTAATATCTGCTGAGACGACCTGAGTCAACACCCCTGAGCCCCCTAACCTCTCCTCCAAGCGAAGTTTACATTGCACAGAGTTAGTGAAAGTTCTCTTGTCCAACCACTCTATCAGCAAAGATAGATGATATAGCTAGAGAAGTCGCCAATCCATCTGCGATTGCCCAAATCACCCATCAAGTCAAGAACAACATAATCAGGCTTCGCGATTTCCACAAAGGCAAGTTTCGTCTTGCGTGCAGATTCGTCAAATCTTGCTGCCTTGACACTGCCGGATTGATAGGTCCACAAAGTGCACTGCGTGTTGATAATACGACCAGCATCTGGATTGGGCAAAATGGACATGGTCTTTCTGCCTGCGCTCTTGGCCCAGGCCAACGTATCTCGAGCGGTATTGAATGCGACTTCGTTATTGGCTGGAACGCTTGCACTGACGATGGGCATGAGAGCTGCTCCGTTTCCAGAATGAGCTTTCTGTGCGTCTGCCCAACACTGGAGATATTCTCTAACTGATAACTTTGTGTTGAAGACGTTGAGGTACGCAATTTCTCCTTCGAAATGGAGCTCTCCATCGTTGATCTGGGGAATGATTTGTAGATCGCTGAGATGATTCTTGCGCGCATATTGATAGCAAGTGTTGGCTCCATTGTATTTGAAACCCTTGGAGTTGATGGCTTTCGTTGCGAAGAATTTGAGGAATACAGTTCTACTCAAACCATGGGCGTTCACCGCGGCTGCCGCTCTGCTTTTGTAGAAAGTATGGCGTTCTTGTGAGATCGTTGAAGGAGATGGTGAGGTGGATAAAGCAAAGATGCGAGGACTTATATATGCCTTGACCACGACCGTCGCTAAATCTGACCACAAGCATTGTTCTATGTATACTGATGAATCTCGTGTTGTGGGTTTTTGAAGCAAGACAAACCTCGTATACCAGGCTGATGTGCGCAGTGAATGATCGTTCCTGTCCAGTCAGGATACAACGTGATGTATCTTCCATGTACCGCGGTCGCGTGAATAACGCTTGGTGTACTGATATCTCAACCCATGAGAATCATTACGAGGGTATTTTCGATATACGAGACACGTTTGGAGATCGTGCTTTCACCATTGAAGGCACCTGAAGCACAGCAAACTCTACCGATCCACGCCCCAAGAGGCCAACTTCGGTTGAACTCTTGGATAAATCCGTGTAGCTATGTCTAAATCAGGGCTTCAGTTCTCACAGGTCTATCTCCAGAACCAGAGGGCCAAAATCTGATACATTGCGTCTCTATTCATCAGAGTCTGACGTTGATCTAATACGAAAACCTTAGACCCAGCACAGCGAATCTTGCAAAGATGTTTTCATCCACCAAGAAGCTAAAATCCACGATCGCGTACACAGTAACGAATGCAAGTGTCGATACGTGGTCTGAGGTGTAAATATAGCGTAGGTAGTTATCTACTATATGCTCGTTGAAGCTATGGTTTCTTACATCTATGGAAGATTCAATACTTCAGTAAGCTTTGCTTCCATTAACTTGAGTACATTGGATTGCCCTCGCTCACTCCAAAGACGTTTTGAGCATTCTCAAAAACGGTAATGGCAGTTTTGTTAGATTCAGATTGCCGCAAGCTGACCTCGCTCAACTTTAGGTCACGGCAAGGTGCTGCTTGCGAGCAGTTGAGGTTGACACCAATTGGCGTGCGAACGGTGCCGCTGATGTTATCGAAGTCAAAATCTTGGAACTCGAATGTTGAGGTTTCGCAGTATGCACCTTGAGCAGGCACTTTGAAGTAGCACTTGTTGATATAGACAGCCTGTGACGTGTTTTCGACAATGAGGTTGTGGAAAGTCACATTCGACACTCGGCCGGTACCCCCGCCTCCTCCTTGAGGTGGATTTCCCATCTCCACCCCGACCCACGACTTGAAGTAAGCCCCTGCAGCGACAGCCGCGCCACCATACTTTGCATCGAATTTTTGACTGACACGAATGTCGCTCACGCTGATGTTGATGATAAAATCAGGGTGACCGGGATACTGGCCAACACTCCCGAAAGCGATACCACCTCCTATGCAGGTGAAGTTGCGTAGAACCATGTTTGTCGAATTGCCTTTCGGAGCAAAGCAGTCGTCTCCTCCCTGGAATGTCCAGTTCTCAAGTCTCATCTGATCGACGCGCATAGTATCGATACCATCGACGTTGATGGCATAATTTGAACTGTTGCCAGCAGGATCGGTGTTGGTTCCATTGATGTAGATGTTGGTCATGGTAATATTTCGCGAGTCTTGAGCCCAGACAGACCAGAACTGTGGTTGATAGAAGGCGAAGTCGTTGATGCTGACGTTCGTACTGTTAAAGATTGAAAGACTGATCGGACGTTCATACTGGTTACTTTGACCCGCGGCTCGACCATACCAAGCCTGTCCATTTCCATTGATGCCACCTTGTTGCCAGCCTCCACCATCAACAATAAAGTCATCGCCTTCCATGATCCAAGCTGTGCTCATGTTCTGGAACTCGACGCGGTGGGAGTTTTCGATCCAGTAACCAAGATCGGGCGTGAATGAGAGAAGACCATGGACGTTCAGTCTTGCACGAGTAAGTCGCATGTAGAGACGACTTGAGATTGTGTACGTGTAAGGCGCAGGCAAGGTGATCGTGCCTCCGTTGCCACAAAGCTCGACAGCCTTCAGGATCTGTGGTGCATCGTCGCGACCTCATCCAAGAGGCACCACCTCGCATTGAGTGTGTACGGTATGAGGTTTGGCAGAGGTAGCACGAGAGGAACTCGTCGGATAGGTGGGGCCAAGATGTAACGGAAGTGTCGCTTGCGGGGCTGTAGGAGTACGACTAGCGCACTCGAGCTCGGCTGCACATACCGAGAGGAATAGGATTGTTGAGACTGTAGCAGCGTTGGAGAACCTCATGATGTAAGCTTGTGATACGCCAGTTCTTGTCAGAGTATTGAAGGACAAAGAACGGTCTTATAACTTTTGGTCGCAATGGGGTCTGTGGCCAGCGAACTTTGCTGGCCAATCTTGAGCCCACGTGCTTAGTGCTAGACTTTCATCAAACATGTAATTGCTGTTTGTTCATGTGCAGTTCGTGTATCAGTCTAAATGGTGTCCGAGACGTGCAGCTTTCCACTGAGTTCGTTGGATAAAAGGTATTCGTATTCGGCCTGGCAGCCGGTTCTAACTTTGCATACGAGAACTCTCTGGCCGCTGCGCAACAGTCAATCAGCACTAAGACTAATATCAATCTTGAGGATTCAAATGAACAAAAGAAGAGTATCGAACATACTGCGAAGGTAGGCGAGAATGTGCTTTGACCCTTCAACGACTGTTTTCGCATTTCCTGCTATGTTTGTAGCTTTATTTTCTAGAGGATCCTGTCTACCGCTACCAACTGCAATATGTATGTTCAGTCTAGGTTTCCCCGAGCTTGTGCGGCTGAACCACAACATTCACCGCACCACCGGGGCGGCTTCCCACAAACTCAAGCGCCTTGTTGACGTCGCTCAATGAGAAGAACTTGTGCTGCAGGAAAGACAGATCAATCACTCCTGCATCGATCAAGTCTATCATCTCATCGATTTCGGCACTGTCAAACCACACAGTCCCGAGAATAGCGACATCACGCACCATGGCAGTGCGATAAGTAAACTCGATCTTGCCTTCCGTGGCACCTCCAGCAAGAATCATCTTTCCGCCGGCCTTGACGCACTCAAGAAGTTGACTAGTGGACTCTGCGTCACCACCCGCACCCAAGCAATCATACAAAGCATCGACTCCAAGACCGTTGATCTCGTCTCTGACCCAGTCCGCGAAGTCTCCATCTTCTGATGATCTGACTGCCACACGTCCGTTCTTGCATAGACTTTGTATTTGAGCTAGGCGCTCTTTGTTGCGTCCAACACCCAGAATCTTGGTGCATCCCAGGCCAAGGCCAATTGCAACAGCGGCATATCCAAGTGTCCCGGTCACGCCGTTGATTAAAAGTGTTTTGCCTGGTCCGATGTCTGCCTTTTTGAGACCTCCGAAGGAAGTGCCGATGTAGCCGAATCGGCACGCAGTGTTGATGTCAATTGAAGACGGGAGAACAGCAATGTTGGTGTCGGGAGAAAGAATACATTCGGAAAGTGCACCGAGTGGATAACGCTTGTGTTGTTCTTTACCACCCGGATTCAAAGTGATGTAACTTCTCAAACAGCTGTTGTGGCACAGTTTCTTGTTTCCTGTCGTCAGAGTATTAGCCATGTGGAGAACCAAAGAGGTACATTCATTGATTCTTACCTCGACGGCACTGATGGCAAGTGCCGCATGTCAGAAGAGGATCCACGTATACGCGATCACCGACATTCAAGCCAACAACGTGTGGCCCAATAGCTTCAATAACGCCGGACGCGTCCAGACCAAAGAAGCAAGGCAGTTCTGGTCCTTCCTCTACAGAGCCAGACACGATGTTTGAGGCATTTGGAACAAGAGATGAAGCTTCAACCTTGACAAGGACTTCTTTAGGGCCAGGAACTGGTTTGTCCACAGTGACGAGTTCAAGAGGTTGTCCCTGAGTGGCCAGACGGGCAGTGGTGATTTGAGGCATGGTAGAAAATGTGACTGGTTCACGTGAGAGGAATCGACTTGGGTGTTGATATGATGTGCTGAAGTAGCTGAGATCCCTGCGTTCATATATGAGATGCTGTCAACTCGTGGAACTGATCTTGTCGTCATCGATATGTGAACTCGTTGTACGGGAACGTTGATATCCGCGTTCCGGTGTGCATGGTCAACTGTGGGTGCCTGCATCTCAAAGATCCGGAATTTCGGAATTCGTCCGGAAGTTGAGTAAGACGGCCTTGGCGGTGACATCTTTATGATTGTTTATCAGTGCATCATCCTGCCTCTCTTTCTGTTTTGACCATGTCGACGAAACTCCTTGAGAAAATTTGTCGACAGATTCTGAGCGAGGATTCGACATCGGACTGGAAGCCCACTGCCACACTTGCTCCCAGTCTGGCACAATTTCGCAGCACTGCTGAGACAAAGCTACAGTCCTTCGGACGAGACCGCCTGGACGAAAGTGTGTAAAGCCCGGGAGTTAAGCAAGAGCTTCATCCAAGCCTGGACACGTCAAACCAGCCTCCACTCAGAAATTCAGTGTCTTCCATGCCGTTGATGACAGACTCGGACCCCCCCGGCATATTGGAAGCCCAGCTTTCGAATGGGTGATTGGACGTGATGAGCGGTTGAACGGTTTCCATCCATTGCATGAGCTGAGCATCATCCATCGGCGCATTGATGTCATCGAGAGCTGTTTCCGAAGAATTCATTGGAGCTTTATTAAGGATGTCCGACTCTCTCGTGGGCGCTGGATTCGCCAGACGTTGTGTGCTTGATTGCGCGCGGCACGTGGGCTGATTTGAGGAGCTTGGCTGGTCAAGGCTGTCGCTTGTAGCATGATCACGGCTCCCAGACTCCAGAAGTCCAGTCACATCTGTTCCTACCGCCTGAACCACCATCTCGTTGAGCTTCGCGATGGATCTGGCCATCTGTCCCGAGACCCATGTCCTTTCACAAAACGTGTTGACCAATCGTGCTGCTTGGACTGCGATCGCTCCGCATTCGTTCTTGAAAACTGGTAGTTTGCTAGCCAAACCGATGACGATAGATGCGGCGCCGAGAAGGTAGTGAACAAAGGGAAACGTAAAGATGTTGTCGGTTGGCGACGTCAAAGGCGATGCATCGACAAGTTGACCTGCGAGCTTGATACATGTTGCTTCGTTGTCGAAGTTGTCAAGCCAATATTTGCGCTGTCGAAGTGGTTTTCGAATGGTGATGCGCAACCAGAGATCTCGCTGCTCGTGTGAGTGCTGTGCTTTGAGAAGCATCTCCGCCAAGTTCAGCCGGAAGAGAACTCACCATGTGTAGGAGAATGCGAAGTCGACTTCGGCGAGCTCGCATAGGTCTATGTAGTTCTTCTTCAGCGAATGAAGCGTTGAACTTCAGTCCGTTGGGTAAGTTGTGTTTCCACATAGACAGCATAGATTCCAGAGACTCGAGTGTGGCTTGATTGATGGGTTGATCTGACAAGTCTTCGAAATGAAGCTCACGCCAAACCTTGCTGTAAATTTTGGAATGCTCTATCATGGCATACAGATACAGTATCGTGACTTGGTCGTCGGCAGTGTCTCTCCCCTCTGTCCCTTCTCCCGATGCGGTCACGGCATTGTGGCGGTGGCTTGGGTGATTCGACCAAATGTTCGAAAGATGATCAGGCAGATCTGTATTGACCTTGTCATCTTGAATCAGACTTGGTCTGTTTGCGTATGATGCCATTCGGTGTTCAAGAATGTAAAGACTCCACCAAGTGCGTCGACAATTTTCCGAAAGAGCCTTTGGCAATAGTTTTAGTGCGCTCTCACAGTGTAGTTTTAGTCGATATGCGTCTGTGACAGCCAGTGAGATGACGCTGAAAGCTCGATCAATAGCGTCGATACGAACAAGATACAATCCCTAAGAGATACGTTAGTCTGGACACAGGAAGATGGCGACCAAACTGTTTACACAGTGCATTACCATAAGAGTAAAAGTTTGCACTCTGGATAGTCCACAACGGCTTCTAACACAAGGATCAAAGGTGTTGCCCAGCAAATCTATGGCAGCGCAATAGAACCTCCAGCCTGCTGAGTAGCGGCCAGAGTCCACACTAGATCGGCCATACATGGTGCAACGTCCGAGCGCTAGACATACCAACACTTGCGCATATGATTCAAGCATGTTTTCTGAGAGTGTTGCTTCAACCCGTGGGACCTGAGTATGGACGTGCTGCTGCAATCCTGTAAGAGACACTCTTAATGCAGAAATTCCGATGAAAGGATAGAGTGGGTGAACAGCTTCGCAGAAGATTTCCAGCAAGGTAGGCCACTCATCAATGCTTGAGCAAATTTCGGACGTCTCCATCACCTTACTCAATGTGCTTTGATTCATAGCTGGCACATTAGCATTTTTGTGTTCTGGGTAAGTCGCAGCAAGCCCTTCGCCTGAGTCAATCGAACGCTCAGCTCCTGGATGTACATGACGATCTTCGAGCAGAGGTGTTTGAGACTGAGAGAGGGTTTGATCGCGGGACGCACTTAGCCGCTTGAGACGCGCAAGTCGCTCTTCGAGCTGAGAAATCTCCTCAGTCAGCGCGGGTGTATGCTGTAGATCGTCCGTAGCGGTGGGACTTGTGTTTTCTGAGTCTATTGATCGCTGAGGAAGAGAATCTGGCAGTGGCCTTCGTGACTTCTTGGACTTCGTGACACATTCTTGGTCTCGCAAAGCGCAAGCGCTACAAGGCTTGCCGCCATCACACTGTTTCAAAATCAACTTGGCTCACGAACAAAAGACACAGCAGCTTACTTTCAGCTTTTTGACCTGGCAAAAAGTACTGTGATTGTGAGCAAAGGTTCAGCCCTGGCAGATAGCATGTCTTACCAAGCTCGAGATACGTATGTGCCTCTTTTCATGGCTCGAGCCAATGAGAGTTCTGTTCTGTAAGCTTTTGGCGACAGGTTATCGTGCGAACTGCGCAGCAGATCTCAGCATTGCAACCCCTACACGTGAGATGGTTTTTTGGAAGGAGCAGGAACGCGTCTCGAACGCCACTTCCGCCGTGGTCGGCCGTTTGGCTTTCCGGAGTTCTCCGCTCGCGATTTCCTGGCCTTGACGCGTCCAACACCCTGCCCCTGAACTTTCGCGTCGGTCATCCAACCACCAGCCAACTACAGGGTGCGAATGCAGCCGTCAGATGGTTTGAGGCTTGCACGATGCTTGTTTCAAACTTGGTAACACTGGCGATTCGCTACAATCCTTGGATCTGCAGACGCAACACTCTTTCGTGAGCCTGATCGAAGCCTTCACCGTGACCAAGTCCGTGATTTTCATCTTGATCTGTATGGAATCGTTTTTTGTTCGATCACGACAACCTTTCAGGCCAGAAAGTTCCTTGGTTGATGGAGAGTGCATGTCAGATCTCTTTCCAAGAAGGAACGGCCAAGGCCAGCAGGAATGAATGCGCTCTCGGCTATGGCCAAGACTTGGGGCCAGGCGAACGCACCCGACTTTGAACGCGTCAACTATTTCTCTCTTCGCGCTGAACGTCCACTGCTTCAGAAGACGCTTGAGAGAATGCAGCCGCCGGGCTGCGAGCGTGCACGCATGCCGTCTCAGCTTGACACCGTTATTTTCCCTGATCAATGAGGTGAGCGTGCTCAAGCGTCGCGTCTCGCGAACCAAGGCAGCAGCCTGGCGATACAGTGCACGGACAACGCTACATGATCCTTTGGACGACACCGCCGTGTATAAAATGCTTACTCCCCTCGCCAAACCGCTCATGTTTTTGACGAGACGTTCATACGCACTCTGGGTCACAAGCCACAATGTCGTGCAAGCATGAAAGGCAGATGCTTCAGCCTTCTCGTGTTGCCCAACAAACTGGTTATCGCCGACCCAACAGGTTGGAGAGCGCAAAAGCGGCTGGCCTCATTGACGTCTCGTTGTTTGAGGATGCAGATTATCCAGCACCGCTGGTGCTTCCAAATGATGAAATCGATTTTGATCCTGAATATCCGCCTCAGAGCTTTTCAGACTGGCAGAAGCATATCACGCCCATGTCCTTGCCGTTCAAAAGGACGAAGATCTATCTTGTGCCTCCACCTGGATGGACTGAAAAGGCTTCGTTTTCATATCGTAATGAATGGCCTCATAGGCATCTACTGCCGCCAGGGTCAGAAAGCATCGTGGAATATCTCGCCGCGTTCTACGATGGATTTGAGGTGCTACAGCTTCGAAAAGAGAAACTCACCTTCGACGAATGGATCGAAGAGGGTGAAGCTGAGCAGAGCCAGTCTTTTGTAGCTCTGAACACTGGAACAGAAAGCATACGAATCAGGAAAAGGCCAATGCCCAACAAAGGCCGTGGTTTCCAGCTCAACCTCAATGACCTTCTGGATGGAGCCATTGCTGTTCTTCCCGATGATGCACTTGCGCTGATTCTCCTTATGGATTTTGACCTGTATGAGGATGATGACGACGACTTTGTCTGTGGCCGGGCGTATGGTGAAAGCCAGTATGTGTCGTGTCTTCGTTTCGTTACAGCCCTGCACGTGACAACGACATCGAGGTGGATTTTGAACACTTCTGGCCAGCGAGCCATTGTGCCACTTATGTTGAGGATCAGGTCGACAAGTACATTGAGAAGCCTGCCACGAAGTCTGGAAGAAAGGGCCAAACAGAAGCTAAAACATCAACCACAGAACCATCGATGCCTCTCCGCATGGCTATAGATGCATACAAGCCCTCAAGTCACCGGTCGGCTTGGTTGAACCGCGTTTGTCGTACAGCCAGTCATGAGATCGGCCATTGCTTGGGATTGGATCACTGCATGTACTATGCTTGCATCATGCAAGGTAGCGCAACAATGGCGGAGGACTTGAGACAGCCTCCTTATCTCTGCCCAATCGATGACGCTAAGCTGAACACTCTCATAGCTACAAGAGGTAATGCAAGCGTAGGAAGTACTGCAAATCGAGAGCAAGCCTTGCTTGCATTCACGAAGCAGTATCAACAAGGCAGTGGAATTGCGGCATTTAGAGCTTGGCTCGAGGCAAGACAGAAGCAAAGAGCGAACAAAACTCTTGCTTCTGCTGATGGAAGTCCAAACGAGAACACCAGTGCTGATGTGGACAGCTCTCGGTCGAAAGCCAAAAAGCGCATCGTGACCTCGAGTGAGGAGTTGAGAAGGAGCAAGCGCCTCGTTTCTCGCTCTTGCTAGTCAGGCAGTATCCAACATTCAGTTGTGTCAATTTTTAATATCTTGATACCCACGCGTGGCGAGGCAATACTCACGTCCAACTTCTTGTCAAAGGCATTGTTAAGTTTTGAGATGAGCGCTGGTATGTTTCCCACCCATTGATCAACAACAAGTGGGGTTGACAACAAAGCTTGGCATGTGAAAGAACCTCGGCAAGTGGAAGGAGCTCTCCATACGGCAAGCTCCTTCGAAAGCATTTTTCTACGCCTACATTGTTCATCTCATCATGGCGAGTAGACACACAGACAATATCGACAACTCCCAAAACCAGCAATCGAACAAACGAAAGATATCACGCCTGAATCCAGTATCGACGCGGCATTCAATCTCGCGAAAGCGAGCTGTAATCGCCTGCCAACCATGCCGAGCAAAGAAAGCCAGATGCGACAACCAACGCCCGACTTGCTCCAGGTGCCAGGCCCAGGAGTCCGAATGTGTCTACGAAGATGCCACCGCTAATGCATCGTGAGTGTACTGATCGGATGGCTCTCAAACGATTACTAAGTATCAATCAGCTTTGACCGTGGCACCTTGGCCATTATTAATCGGCTTGACTACCTGATTGATCTTGCTGAGTCTGACCAGAGCTCACAATCACCACTTGTCGAGGGACTGAGTACCAGGTCTTGGCAAAGTACATACAAAGATGTCATTGACGAGGCAGCCCATCATAACATACACAATCGGCAGCTCGAGATCAATGCACGAGGTGCGACACATGTCCATCCGTCTGCTCATTTGACGGCATCCACCTCTGATTCGGATACTAGACTGTCCTTTGCTTCTTGCGAAGACATTCTGAAGTGGCCTGTGTTCGGAGAGGGCCAGCATCTCGAGAACATTGAGGCTTTGTTTACAGATCCGATGCTTGCGAACGACGTTACTGATAATCAATCTATGACCGGCGGAGAATCGCAGCCACTCTTTGTAGGAACGCAAAAGATAGTCGACTGTGAACCTGATCTTCTGGAGAACGACATCACGTCACTGGTAGAATACTTCCTTGTACAAGTCCACACGAAGAATCCCATCTTAGACCCGACCAGCTTGAGGAAGATGGCAGCCAACATTGTACAGTTCGGCCTCCAATGGGATGGGCCAACATGTCTTGTAGTGCGCGAGACTTTCTTGTCCTTTGCCCATATCATTGCTGACATCAGATAAAGCTTTTGACATGCGCTCTCGCTGTCGTCTCTTCGCCGTTTGCCCGACTGTCGACTGTCACCGGGTCTGGAGTATCAGGTGGAAGCCTAGAAGATACGTCGAAGTATGGGCTTGCGGAGTCCTACTACGACGCTGCTCGGAAGCGCATCGGTCTTCTTGGAAATGGCTCACTAGCGACCGAGTGTTACTTCTGGCTCGGTGTGTATGAGATGTACTCTCTTCGGCCTTTTCAAGCATCCATCTCCTTCAATAGAGCCTGTGTGACGTTTCAGATCTCAACCCGGCGTACTTTCAAGTCCGACGAAGCATCATTGGTCGACGCTCATGCTTGCCGGCAATACTGGTCTTGCTTGAAATCAGAACAGTAAGGCAATTCGCGTGTCACATTGGCTTGATTGCTCACATGTATTAGTGAGATCTCGGTCGAACTTCAGGTCCCTTCTTCTGGGCTTACTGCACAAAATTACACGCAATCATTCCCTTCGCCACCTGACAATAACGACGATGATTGTTCTTCCATGGTAGCGTCGCCAACTTTGATGTGTTACACCAGCCCTGCACCGTTTATGGAACGGTTGCCGCAGATAGAAGCTTCTTGGTACTACTATCTCGCTGACATTGCTGCACGTCGCATCTTGCAACGAGTGATGGATACCTTCTATGCGGAGACGGTCAGTTCACAACTCGGTAACATCCCGAATATGTTCAAAGCAGCAGAAGAGCTGTCTCGGCAGATCGAGCAATGGTAAAACAATCCACCTGTCCACAGTTGCCCTTGCTGACCATACGCCAGGTACCAGAACCTCCCCGCTCCTGTCAAGTTCGATTACGACACTCCCGCCGAATGCGAGCTGGCATATCATCTTCAAGCTCGAGCTTACGAACTCCAAGAGCGGACTTACCGGCCTTTCCTCTTCCATCTCCTCAATCACAATCTCGACGTCGCGACGAAAGACAGGTTTAAGCGACTGGCGCATCAGCATTCCGCTGTGTGCACCAAGTTGATACGTCATTGGGATATTCGACACCGACATCATGGTACGTGGTTGATGGTGAGACAAAGCTTCAATGCAGCTCTGCTTCTCGTTGCTGCGCAAAGATCTGGTCGGAGTGGTTTGACCCATGAACAGTACGAGGAAGCTGTGAATTTGTCAATGTCGACCATACGATACTGGGAAGCAGAAGCTGCTGATCTCAAAGCTTCTCGAGTGATCCTTGAGAGTGTTGTATCGCAGACATGAATCGAAGCAAACGACCTCGAACATCTGATTGCTGATCTCATTCCATCCTGGACCCACTTGTAAAAGATTCGCGCGTGCAGGAGCCCAGCATTGCACAGCGCACTTTCTTGTAGCGGCCGAACCTCATATTCTGCACGAAGTCATCTTGCTCAGATCCTGGTCAGCGATCTGGAGTCGTCACGCCCCACAGGTCCCTCAGAGGCTGACAGAAAAGCAAACAGCTTTCCAGCATTCCGCTCTGTTCATTTGGCCGCACCCCTGGTCGATCCAGACCCGGGCTCCAAACGGTCCAAAGAGCCATCGATCGTATATGAGCCCTGTGACCAAGGTTTTGCGTCCCGAGGCAAGCTTCCTCGGAGGGTTTATGGGGGTGGCCGCCTCTAGGGCTTGATCCACTCACCCCCAGATGCCTAGGGCGTGAGTCGTTCAAACTTACCTTGTACCGAGGGACGAATGATTGCATGTTACTGAATGTTGTTCGCCTCGCCCAGGTCGCGCTCCACAGTTTCAAAGAGCGGGTGGAGCTACGTTCACATGGCGGGTCACAAGCGCACAGATGTGTTCCTGTATGCCTGGAAATGTCTTTGATCCTTTACTACGCGGACGCTTCAACACTGCAGGTCGAAGCGGGTGGCAACGCAACGGGGACTTGCTCAACCATGATCGTGATGTCTTACTTCCAAGTCATCAGACTCAAACTTTGATCGATCACATCCCCACAACGAAATTGCACCGGCAGAGTCAAGCACAATCAAGAAATGGTATTGAACCAGCATACTACGAGCTACACATCTTGAGATGGCCCTGCGATCAGCAGCTTTATAACCTTGCCCTCCTTGACTTCGTGGAAAGCTTGTTCAGCGTCCTCGAATGGGACTGTCTTCGTGATCAATTTCTTGACATCAACAGCACCAGTCGCCACCATTCCCAGAGCAGTCTCATAGTCCTTCGGTCCGTACCTGAACGAACCTCGAATTGTGAGCTCCTTTGTACAAGCATCCACCATTGAAAAAGGAATATCGGCATGAGGCATTCCTCCCTGGACATAAGAGCCCCCCATGCGCAAGACGTTTATGGCGGTCTGGATGGACGAAGCGGCACCACTGGCATCGATAGCGACATCTGCGCCGTCACCAAGGTCATTTTCTTGGACCAATTTCTGTGCGCTCTCTACAGCTGTGCCTCCAGAGTACTCGAATGTTGCAGAAGCCGCAAAGCTTCGCGCGAAATCCAACCTGCTCTTCTGGATGTCCACAGCAATAACCTTCCCTGCACCATAAGCCCGAGCTACAGCACAGCAAAGAAGACCAATCGGACCGGCTCCAAAGACCACAACACTATCTCCATGTTGGATCTTTCCCTGTCTGCAAATGTGGACAGCAACAGACAGAGGCTCGAGCATTGCGCCTTCCTGCAGGCTGACGTTGTCAGGAAGCTTGCAGCAGAGATCTTCTGGGAGGATGTAGAACTGAGCGAGAGTGCCATCGTAAGGGGGTGTAGCAGCGAATGCCATTTTCTTGCAGAGATTGTATGTTCCGTTCTTGCAAGCCGAGCAGCGTCTGCATGGTATGCCTGGCTCCATGGCTACTCGATCGCCTATCTTGAGATTGGTGACTCCTTTTCCGACTTTGACGACAGTGCCAGAAGATTCGTGACCTAGTACCATTGGCTCGCGGACGACAAAGGGCCCAATCTGGCCTCGAGTCCAGTAGTGGATTTCTGAGCCGCAGATTCCTGTGTAGTTGACTTCCAGCAGCACATCATGTTCATGTTGGATCAAAGGCTTGGGTCGATTTTCGTAGACGAGCTCGTTGACTTTTTTGAGGACAAAAGAAGGATTCTGTATTGAAATTAGCTCCCATCATGCGTAAACCGATAGGCGAAGGAAGATTGCATACACGCATCTTTGTCCTGTCCGACTGTATGTGGCCCATGATACACTTGATAGTTGACGTAGACAGGAAGCAGAAAAGAAAGCTCGCTCACTAAAGCGAAGAGAAATAGGCAAGACAAGAGTATCGAGCATTCCTTGATATCTTCTCAAACAGTGGCTCAAGCACCTGAAGGCGGCCTCGGCTTCCAACTCTCCACACAATTTGTAAAAAAAATCATCGAGCCAGTGTTTTTCATCGTTTCGAGTCAAGGCAAGAGCCTATTCCTTACTCTCGGTCGGCAGTTGCATATGATATTTGATGGTTGTGATCAAGTGAACGTTAAGATGGGTTGATGTAGTGCATACGGCGATACGGTGATTTGACCGGACTGCCCCGACCAATCAGACGATGCACGCTTGATGATTCAACATCAGCCACGGGACCGTGCTTACACAAGGCGAGCGCTTAAGCATCAGCTTGCAAGCATCAATCTTTGCCCGGACTACCGCGACCAATCAGCGTTGACTACCAAGAGCGTTGCGGCGGAAAGCTTTCGGCGCGACTTCCTTTTCCGACATGCATCTGCGAAATCTGGTGCCCCGCAACCTCCCCCATGTACCACCCCACATAAACCCCAGAACCTAGAGATAGAAGCGACATATATAGCCACCTTGTACTCCCAGGTTTGGAGACATCAATCTCGAAGCAATTCGAGCTTTTCCAAAGTCGTTCATCAACCTGCCACCTTGCTCTTTCTCTTCCACGCTGACATTCACCATGGACAAGATCCACAAGTCGAACTTGGTCCATCGCTATGAGAAGCGCAGCTTGCTCATCGCGTGAGTCTTCTGAACCAGATCTCTGCGTGTTTCAATGCTGACCTTTTGCGACAGAATTAATTGCGTCGCAGGTCTGTCAATCCTATTCTTTGGTTATGATCAAGGCATGATGGGCGGTGTCAACACTGCCTACGACTACTACACTCGCATGGGCTTCGGTCATCAAGGCCCTGACGGCGAGCCCGTCGTCACCAATTCTCTTCTCCAAGGCGGCATCGTCTCTGTCTACTATCTTGGAACCCTTGTCGGCTGCTTGGTCGGCGGGTCCCTCGGTGACAGGTACGGTCGCATCAAGAGCATCTTTCTCGGTGCCTTGATTGCCATCGTTGGCGCTTGCCTGCAGACTTCTGCCATGAACCACTCCTGGATGATCTGCGCACGACTGGTCAATGGTTGGGGTACCGGTATCCTCAATGCGATTGTGCCTGTCTGGGCCACGGAAATTGCTGAGCACAAATCTCGTGGTCAATTCGTCGCCATTGAATTCACACTCAACAGTATGTTTACTTCACGACGTTCATTGACCATGTCTCTGACCAAAGCCTGCAGTCTTCGGTGTTGTCATTGCTTACTGGCTCGAATATGGATGTTCCTTTTACGGCGACGGCACTTCGTCCTTCATCTGGCGTTTCCCAATCGCCTTCCAGATCCCTATGCTCATCATCCTCGCCATCGTTGTTCTCATCTCTCCCGAATCACCTCGCTGGCTCGCTAAAATGGGTAGAGAAGACGAAGGTCGCTATATCCTTACCCGCCTGCGTGGCGATACCTACGAAGCAGAAGTCGAGTTCCAAGACATCGTCGCATCGTGTGAGCTTGAGCGTGCCAACTTCCGCAAGCAGACTTACTTCCATATGCTCTTCGGCGCTGGATCTGGCAAGCTACACACTGGCAGACGTGTTCAACTGGTCATCTGGCTGCAGATCATGCAAGAGTGGATCGGCATTGCTGGAGTCACCATCTACGCACCGACCATCTTCGGTATTGCCGGTATGGGTCCTGAGAAACGTCAGTGGATCTCCGGTCTCAACAACATCTTTTACATGTTCTCGACTCTGATTTGCGTCTTCACTCTCGACAAGATTGGACGTCGCTGGACTTGTTACTGGGGATCAGTGGGTCAGGGTATCGCAATGGCGTTGGCTGGTGGCTTTTCCTACCTCGGTCAAGAGGCGACACGGAATGGAGATGCGTCCAAGGCTACCTCGTACGGAAACGCTGCCGTGGCCATGATTTACATCTTCACCTTTGTGTTTGGAGCAACCTGGCTGACCGTACCTTGGCTCTACCCAGCAGAGATCTTCCCCCTCGAAGTCCGCGCCAAAGGAAACGCGTGGGGTGTCGTCGGCTGGTCGATCGGCAACGGTTGGCTTACCCTTCTCTGTCCAGTCATGTTTGCTCAACTGGGGGAGAAGACTCTGTACATCTTTGCCGCTTGCAACGCCATCACTATACCAATGGTGTGGGCGTTATTCCCCGAGACGAACGGTCGTACACTCGAAGAGATTGATCTGCTGTTTGCCTCGGACAGTATCTGGAACTGGGAAGCTGAGAAGAACTTCGCCCGTCTGAAGGAAGAGAGTGGGTATGGTCAGGATCATGCTGTACAGCGCAAGGGGAGTCTCGTTCGTGAGATGAGTGCGCATGTAGAGGAGAAGGCATGAAGATACGCAGGTCATGTTTGAGAAATTCGGCTTCTTCGCAGCTGGGTGTTATGGCGCTGGATTTTGTTATGCAAGGACTGTTCATTCAACTTCATCTGGGGTCACGAGATCTCGGTTGCATGTCAAAGACCGACGACCGAAGCTTAACCACCTCGCAGAACTCAGCATGTTTTCACAGGCGTTGAACAGCGCGCACATCAATGCGTTGATTGCTCAGGTATACCGTCATTGTCAGACTCCATATTGGTGCTCGAACCTCCGCGCCCATGCTGGAATTTTGTTATTGAACACCTATACAAATCGTCCTCGAGGTAAGTCGAGCATCCCGTATGTTTCATCATTGCTTTTTATGTACAAGTGCATGTGTTGCTTGCCTCAGAGTAAGGCGAAGGTGGCTGAAAACGTCAAGCCCAGCACAACAAGCCGATGAGATACGACATGCGTGCCTTGAGCCTCACTAGTACCATCATCCATTGTTTCAACACTCTTCTCGTTCAAATTCACGGGCCGCAAACACCAATTCAGCGCTCGACTTCTCATTGTTTCCCTCGGCGAAGAAAATTGTCATGACCGGTGTGGTTCCCGCACCGCTCCTTATGGTGGTATAGTTTTCAATGGAGGTATAGATACTAGCCGTCCACACTGGAAGCAATTGATTAGTCTTCGGCAGTGTTGGCCAGCAATTTGATGTTTCGTTTTCAGCTGCGGAGATCGGTTCCGGTCGTAAAGAACCTGTAAGTGATACAGCTACAACTTTCGTACCAGAGGCCAAAGAGCAAGAGGATAGGGGATCGTCTTGCAAGGTCTGTGCGATGGAGTTGCAGATGGAGGTATCCGAGGTGGCTAAGTCGTTGGCTTGGGACCTGAGGTCTGAGATGCATTGACTACTGAATCCCGTTCGATCGCGACTGGTACAATCTGTGGACACAGAAGTCATGGGGTCGTAGAACAGAGGTCCATCATCGAGTGTTGTGAAGAAGAAAGTACATGCTGATTGACCTTGCGATTCGAAAAAATTGCTTGATTCGACACCTAGGTAGAAGGCGCGGTTGATGAGTGAATCATTACCGGTCTTGGACTGGTTGACTGCGATTGTCCATTCGAGGTCTGAGCCAGATAGAGATTGGATTGAGGTGAGACCAATGACGGAGTAACTCGCACCTGCCACTGAGCAATTCGAGATGGCGGTGTTGTCGAGGATAGGACAATCAACATTGGCGCAGGACAGTAAGCCGGATTGTGCTGATGTTTGTGTTGATTGGAGCAAGAGCGCGAGAACACCTGCTCTGGTACGAAGACTGCGAGATGAAGACATCTTAGGTATAGCGATTGAATTTGGAAAGTATGAGAGAGCGATGTGATGGCGTTTGGAGCGGTCTGTTCGTTGGCATCGTTGTGGCAGAAGTGGTCGCATCAGCGACTTATTATACTTAGCAGTGGCAAGATGGGGTTGACACAATCGATCGACAAATGCCCAGCGTCTGGCCTTCATGATCAGATATTGGCGCTCGATAGCCGGCATCAGTTGATGAAAGGAGCTGGAGTATGAGGTGATGATCTGTCCAGTGTTTAGCTGTTGCTCAAGGGTGAGGGGCATCTATTGCCGGTATTCCCGCATTCAGATTTGCCAATATTTTAGAAGACACCATGGCGATCAAAAGTCTTGAATCGGACTTTGGTGGGCTTGGCAGGATTTCTCACCAAAGTCCGATTCAAGACTTTTGATCGCCATGGTGAAGAAGTCAAGATCAGGAACCGCGGAGACTGCTGGACCCACAGAGTGATGGGAAGGATGTATTCCCGGAGCGGGGTTGCTGATGCATCTGCCAAGAATGTGATCATCGCAGGCGGACAATCATGTCCCGCTCCGCTCCGCCCAGATTCACTCAATCTCCGAGGAGCCTTTCGTCTGCATGTCATCCTTGACCTTCCACTTTCATACATACGACCTGGCTTAGGTCGTTACATCGGGTGATCTCCAACCTCTGCATCTCGTCACCTGTTCATATAATCTGAATCTCAAGCTTGCTAATTTGCTGTACTTTTTACCACTCCAGTCTTTAAGCTTCAGACATCATCTTGATTCACTATGTCAGATATTTCCCTTATTCCTCGAAGGATTCCTTGGCTTCGTCGCCCATGTACATTGTCAAGTCTCTAGCCTCGATGCCCCGAGGAGCATCATGCAGTATTCCGACTACGCGGTGTGAAGTGCTCCGCCCACCTTGAAAGTGTTCCTCGTAATCGAATTTCTCAAATGAACAAAAGGAGACGGCTGGAATAGCATGTCAGGGTTATAAGGAAGCATGTGCTACCCATCAAGTCGAGAGATGAAACTTCGGCTCTCACTACCTTACTCATCGACAACATTTGCAATCGCTGATAGCATCTCCCTTCATCTATACTTCCAACCAAGGAATTTCCTCCTTCGAATAGCGATATGCACGGAACAGAGCATTTGACTCTCCCGGAAACAGTTCCGCTGTCGCTGCATCAGGATATGGCGCAAAATGTGGGTTGATGTATTCCCAGCAGACATAACCATCAGGCGTCACTTCAAAGATTCGACCAAATGCACTCTCACAGAGCATAGTATTGCCGTTTGCAAGACGTTGTGCACTCCCCATGAATGGCGTGAAGAAGTAAAGCATTTGCGACTTGTCCCGATACTCCCAGACAATTTCTTTGGTGGCAGGGTTAACTTCGATGGCTCGGCTGTACGTAATTGATTCGCCGCTTCTGTATGCGCCATTATCGAAGATGAGGATATTTCCATTCTCCAGTTCGGTAGCATTGTGCTGTTGGGCTAGGACTTCGGAGCCAAGCTTCCAGACAATGTTGCCGGTTGACTTCTCGATGAGGACCACAGCAGAGACAGATCTCATGGAAGCCAGAATATGTTTGCCATCTCTGGTAGGAAGTACCGAGTTGATCAGGGGATAGTGCTCTCTGGTGTAGTGAGCCTGGAGAGGATATTCTGCTCTGGGCAAGCTCTCAGAAACTCTCCATTGCCAGATCAAGTTGCCATTCGTGTCAGTTTCGTTGATTGTGTCGGCATACGTTATTCCATCAATCTCTGTACCCGGTACGCCTCCCAAGACCTTTGCAGACTCCTCAAGAGAGAGTGGCTCGAGTCCAGTGTAAAGCATTCTTCCATCGCCGAAATGATGTTGATCATGATGACCAAACTCGTCTTCGAACTGTCTGACGACAGTGCCATGCGGATCCAACTCACTCATAACACCACCACCGTATTTGTTGAAGAAAGGAAAGGGGAACGGTCCCCCATCGCTGGTAGTCTTGCTTGAAGGGCGAAGAGTGTTGACTGCAAGGTTGCCGTTCGGCAGGATTCTTGCATGTCGACCGATGCGTCCGGGAAGCTTCCAAGAGTGAACTACGTTCCCCTCAATGTCGATGAGGTACGCGACGTCGGTAGACAATGGGCAGAATAGAGTGTACCCTCCAAAAGATTGCTTTTTGTCGAGACCTGTCAAGCCAACGCCTCGTCTTTTGAGGGTGTTTTGCTCCATGATGTGTGTAGGAATCCTGAGGACGATGAATGTAATTATCAAGGCGATCAGGATAGCTGTAAGATATAAAGGATCTGTGGCAGCGTTATCGATGGCGCAATCCAAGAATCGAATAGTGCTGCACGGCAAGCCGGCGGAGTATCGGGTATGACCGTCGGCTTGCCTGAGGCACACCGTCGGGAAGCCGGCCGGACGTTGGGACCCTGCCTCTAGGACTGGTTCTTGACATCTGCGATAAGGCATTCGCGATAGCACGTCAACTTCGACTTCATGGCACCATGATAAGGATTGCGACAACTTGCTTCCGCGTGTAGCGACTACCAACTACAAATACTGAGCCTGGAACCATGGTCTTCTCGATCTTCGTGGATTGTACACGCTGTGACATCGGACCCAATAACGCAACCCACAAACCAGTCACTCTCTGTTGCATGGGATATGAGTGCACCTCAGTACACCGGCCACGAGCCGAAGTCACAAGATGATTCGAAACAGATGGATCATATCCGATCTCAACAATCGACGACACTAGACGAAGAGCTTTTCAACGTACCTGGTTACACTCCCGAGTTGCAATATACCCCACAAGAGGTCAGAAGAGCGAAGCTCAAGGTCGATCTTCTGATCATGCCATTCATCGTACTCTGCTTCTGCTTTCTCCAATTCGATCGAACGAATATCGGCAATGCTTTGACGGATACCTTCCGCAAGGACATCGGCGTTGACAACGCAGACATCAACTTGGCTCAGACTCTGTTCACGGTGGGCTTCATCGTCACCGAGCTCCCTTTCAACATGATCAGCAAGTACATTGGACCGGAGCGCTTCTTGCCAATCACAATGTTCTGCTGGGGTGTGGCGACATGGTCTCAGATCTTTATCAAGAGCCCAAATGGTCTGTGGGCGGCTCGCTTCTTCATCGGCGCTCTGGAAGGAGGATACATACCTGGTTTTGTCTTGTACATCTCCAGATACTACAGCAACGAAGAAATCGGGTTACGATTCGCCATCTTCTGGGCATCCAACAGCATCGCAGGAATGCTGGGTGGTCCATTGTCGATTGGTCTTTTAGCTTTGCGGGGCTCGCAAGGTCTCAAGGGCTGGCAATGGCTTTTCCTGATTGGTACGTGACTGTCCAAACCACCCGTGTTTCTTATCGGCTGACTTTGTGAACACTGAACAGAGGGTGTTCTCACCTGCGTATTGGGCATGGTTGCATACCTGTATCTCCCACACAGCGCCGTCAAACCAAAGTCTTTCTTTGGGCGGTCTTTCAATCTGTTTTCACCTCGTGAGGGTTCGATATTGGTGACACGCGTCGTCCGGGACGACCCAACCAAGGGCATTCAGCACGGCAAGCCACTACTCCCCTCGCATGTGGTAGCGACGTTTGCAGATTGGCGCCTCTACGGCCATCTGGTCGCAGGCTTGCTTTCGATGGTCATGATCTCGCCCATGAATACCTATGCGCCTTCAATCATCAAGTCCCTTGGTTTCACTGGTCTCCAAGCAAACGGTCTCAATTCGATAGGTAGTGCTTGTGCTTTGCTATGGTCGGTGTCCTTGGCTTTCAGCAGTGACAAGCTCCGTGAGCGAGGTTTCCACATCGCGTTGGGTTACCTACTGGGGGCTACAGGACTGTTGTGGCTAGCTCTTGCACCTGCCACAGTAGGTCGCTGGACACTTTATGGTAAGCCTGGCGAGTATGTCAAATGTGGCACAGGCTGACAAAACCATAGGAGGTGTAGTCTTGACGCAGACGGGCATGGGGAGTGCCCAAGCGATCAACGCGGCCTGGCTCACCGCGAAGATGACAGATCAGAAACGTCCTGTTGCTCTAGCTGCGTATGTGATGAGTATTCAGCTGGCAAACTTTCCCGGCAACCAATTGTTCGAGACCAAAGGTATTTGAAACATCCACTTTGGTGACAGCAAGTCCAGAAAGACTGATTCCCGGCCAGATGCTCCTCGATACTCACGGGGATTGAAGACCGCTGCAGCTTGCGCGATTGCAGCAGCAGGTGTCATCTTGATTTGGAAATTATTGTATCGCATTTTCGACCATGACGACCGCGGAATAGAAGTAGAGTACGGTGTGGATCCAATGTTGTCAACGCGCGAGCACGACAGCGTATAGAGCAGCAATTCGGGGCGGCTTCATAGGTCTAAATAGTCGTACATTCGTTCGCAGAACCATCATTTTCTCCGTTGTAGACACCTGCACCTGTCATTCGAAAGGTGCTTGCTTCAGCCATGCGCAAAGTGTGTCGCGAGAGGGTTTACTGTGACGACTTGCGAGTGAGGCGTAGAGAAGGATGACACGGCATGCCGAAAGAGTTGGCGCAAGAGCGGAAGAAGGATTTGAAGGTCGACCATACCTACAAAACGGCGAACTCCTCAAATCCTCTGATTTTCTGATTCTCTGATCCTTAAATCCTCGGCTAAATGCCGGCTTCGGCCTCTTAGTGGATCCCTTATAGAGAATCGGAAAGGTCCGTTTGTTTACTTTCTTTGTTATTGTTTTAACATGTTATTGTCGTCATCGTTACTACTCTACCTTCTACTTATACCCTCTATATTACCGTTACTAATACGCCTACTATCGACGCCCCTACTACTATATCGTTACCCTCGCTATCGCTATGCCTCGTAGTAAGGCCGTCGACCTTACTAGCTTTAAGGACGATATTACACGCTAGATATATAATAGAATAGATTAAAAGCGTATAGTTAAGACACTCCGTCTATAATATAATGTCCGTATTAGCGAGCGGACTCTACGTAAGCGGCTCGTATAGTAGAACATTAAAGTAAATACTAAATCGACTAATATAGAGGCTACTAAGGTTTAGATCTAGGAGCTCTACTAGAAGTTTAACTCTACTAATAAGTTTATAGCATCTACGCTTAACGACGATAGCTTTAGTCCTATTATAGAGCGTAAGGTCGTAGAACTCTAGAAGGAACTCGATCTACTACGACGAATAGACGTTTAAGAAGGGGAGGTAGATAGAATAGAAGTTACTATAAAGGAGGCTCTCGCTACTAAGTATTAATAAGGGTATATATATAACTACGGCATAGGAAAGTTATATACGTACATATAGTAGAAGTATTACTTTATTAGTTAGTAAGTTCTTCTATTAAAATCCTACATTTTTGTCCCTTAGTAGCTCCTTAGTAAGAATCGTAAACTAATACATTCTATAATATAGTAACTACCTCTATTCTATCGTACGTACTCTTAATCTCGAAGGCTATAGTAAAGGCTACTCTTAGCGTTAGAAGAAGACTAGACACCGCTATAGTAAGGTTACATTCCCTAGGCCGAATTATACGTAGTCTATAGATGCGCACTATAAGCTTAAGCTATAGGGTATATAGATCTATACCGCTATTAATTCCTTCTCTTGCTACGTTATATAGTTCTACGTTAGCATCTTAGTACGCTCTACGGTCTCTATCCTTACTTAATACATCTATACTGTCCGTAGTACTAGCTTCTAACCTATATTCGTTCGATCCGACTATAGCGTAGAGACTATAATAGTAGTATAAGCATACTATAAGATACGATAGTTCGGATTAATAGAGCCTATTCCCTTCGAGGACTATTTTAAATACGGTACTAGTAAGTAGAACTAGCGCATTAAGTTCTAGTAGTATTAGCTAGTTACTAGTAACCTTAGTGCGTAGAGAGCTTAGTTTAAGACCCTTAGCGTACTCGGCCTCTATAATAGTCTTTACCTATTCGATAGGATCGCCTTCCTCGCTATCTACGTACTAATTATACGCTCTATTAGTAATAGCTTTATAGAGGTCTAGAATAGCTACTCTATTTATAAGTAGCTATTACGCCCTTACACTATTACTAGAGCTCTAGAAGTAATGTTTCGTTAGCTAAAGTAGTTCGGTAGAGAGGACTATATAATTCTAGTCGAGCTAGAGTCTCTAGAGGCGTATAGTAACTACGTAGCCGACTTCGACGAAGAGGAATACCTTCTAGCGCATATCGTTAAGTAGTGCCGTATTAAGCTAGTATAGTAGTTCCCTAGTATAGATAGCTTTATCTATGTAAAGGAGGTAAATTAGATTATTAAGGTTAATAGCTAGTAATGCTACCTCTATCACTAAGCCTATATATACCTTAGAACTGCTATGTTTAACTACCTCTATGCTAGCAATACTATACTAGTTCTATACGAGTCTACTAAGCTACTTAGTGCTACTAACTAGTAGTTAAATTAAGAGCTAGATATGTTCTTTAATAGGGGAGGTAACGTACTTCTAGATAATATTAACTAAGCTAATAATGATCTACTTATTAAAGGCACTACGGTAATGTACCGACTAGGGGGTCCCTTAGTAGATATCGTAGATAATGCCGAGATTCCTATACCGTAAGTTAATTATATTTTGAATTTTCGTATCTAGTAAGTCCCTTAGTAGGAATCGTAAATCTCTCGATATTAACTACTAACCGCTTTCGCTTCGGCTACATAACATCTAGAAATTATAACTACTATAGCTTCCTTATACTCTAGTTTATTCTTTAAGCCTTCTACTACTTAATATAAACACCTTCTAGGGTCCCTTCTACTCTATCGATAGTATTACGTACTCGCGATACCGCGACGAGTAGTAATGCCCTTAGTACTAGCTATATAATCTATCTCCTCCTCTAGCTAATAATGCTATAATTCTGTCCTCCTCTTAAGTATTAACATCGACATAATAGTTACCTACTCCTACTTCTACTCCTCGCTAGCACTCTATACTAGTGCCGACTCCTATTATAGTAGCACTATAACCTCTAATATAGACCTACGGTCGTAGCTATATAGTCTATACGCTAGCAAGAACACTAGCATCTAAGCTTATAAGGTAAGGTAGCGCTACTAATGCTTAAAGTAATGCTAGCTACCCTTACACTAGTATAGTCCCTTTATCTCTTCGTAATAGTTACGTCCTTAGCGCTTATACTACATTAGTAGCTTTAAAGTAGAAGGTTATATAGCATAAGATTACGATAGAAGCGTATAATACTAGAGTCGACTATCTAGAGCCTAGAAAGAAGACCTATACTACTACTAACCCCCCTCTTTAATAGCCTAGTAGCTACTACGAGGAGGCTATTAACTAGGAGATCCGTAGCCTTAGTAAGACTACTCGCTCTAGCTTCCTTATCGACTAGTACCTTAAGAGCTATTCTATTAACGAGGTCGTTACCCGCTATAGTTAGTATCTTATTACTAGATTTAATAAGGATACTAACCGTCCTCTTAAGCTTAGCCTTTAAGATTACTAATATTATAATATTACTAGTATACTATCGCTATTCTTTAAGAAGAAGAGCTAAGGTATAATAGTTCGCCTCTACTATAAGGACTTTATATAGGACAGTACTAAGGATAATGCATATTAAGTAATTAATATAGTACGTACGTAAAAGATGTTACTTTCTAAGTCTTATAGTCCCCTTAGTAGGAATCGCTAACTCGACATTTATATAGGGCTTTCCTTCTCCTATCGCTAAGGCTAAGGCTACTAATACTATAGATAATCCTATTAACCTTAATCCTCTACTACTCTCCCCTTGTCCTATATACTAGTAACCTCCTCTGCTATACAAGGCTACTCTAGTATTTATCTAGCCTTTAGATTAGGATACGACTAAGCCTACTACTACTAATATCTACCTTCCTATAGAGCTAGAGTTATTAGATAACGAGGCCCTATTCGTTTAGTAGCTTAAGGCTTCTATATACCGAGAAGTAGAGCCTCTTCTATTACCTTAGCCTTATTAAGAAGTAGAACTAGAGCTAGAGCTAGAGCTTAGTGTTCCTTAGTAGTAAACTCGTAGGCGTCCTTATAACCTTCCCCCTCTAATAGTTACTTGTAATAGAGTAAAGAGAAGGAGGTTATAATCCTCTTACTCTTAGTATATAGTTTTCTTTATTATCTACCCTCTCTACTTAATATATTAATTAATTAAAAGCTTTATTACTTTTACCTCTTTACTTCCTTCCTTTTACGATTCCTACTACGATTCTATACGATTTAAGAAAGCTAATAAGTTTATATGTAATTGCTATAGTTATATAACTTAAAGTTAAAGAAGTAGCAAATCTACTAATATTAAAGTTTATTTCTTACTTAGACCTTCTACGCGACGATAACAACTACGACTATAACTTTAACTATAATATAGTACGCGTACTATAAGGCGAGAAGGCTATTACGCGCTTTAATAAGAAGAATCCCGCTACTATTAGTAGTAGAAAGTCGACTCGTATTACTAAGTTAATACTAAAGAAGTCCTTAACCTCTTAGAAGGTTAAATAAGTAGTATCTACTACTATAGAGGGTGCTACGCGCCTTTAACCTAGTTAGGACGCTACTACTTAACTAGTAGCGCCTACTACTTTATCTACTAGTATAGATAGCTTAGTTATAGAAGACTCGGCGCGCGTAACTTCTTTAGAGTTAAGCGATCTCGAGGAAGTGCTAGCTTAAGAGTAACTATTTACTACTACTTACTCTATTTATTACTTCTCTATTTATTACTTACTATAACTAATAGAGCCCTACCCCTCGGCGCTCGCGGCCTTTAAAGGCTAGATGCTAGTAGTAAGTAGTAGGCTATTACTAAGGCTAAGTAGAACGGTCTACTTCGTCTCGCTACTACTCCTACTACTTCTACGCTAGAGAGAAAGAGAAGAAATGCCGCCGTCGCCTTACTTAAGAAGTACGCTAAGGCCTACGCTATTATAACCTCTAATATTAGTAAGCTAGCCCCTCGCGGCTACTATAGTAGCTACTAGGACGATAAGGCTAATAAGGCTAAGAGGGTATGTTATATATTTACTACGCCTAAGGGCGACTAGAGTTTAGCCTACCCCTACTATAGACTAAATAACCGTAGTAGCTATAATGCTATAGAAGTTAAGGAGGAGGACGTAAGCATTATAATTCCCTATAAGATTCTACTAAGAGGCTACTAAAATTTACTAATTTCATTTTAATATAGCCCTAAGTAGTTATTACTACTTTAAAGACTCGCGTTACTACTCTCGAGGAGAAGTTTACCGACTATAACAATATACTTAGTAATGCTCTTACCCTTATAATTAGCTATTCTATTTATCTTATATAGCTACTAACATCTATATAGGACTATAATACCCTCTCCGCTATAATCGCTTTCGCCGTAGCTACTACCGTCGCCCCCCTCGTAGAAGAATTAGAGTACGTAAATAACCGCTACTAGGCCCTCGCCGCCGAAGTTTATACTATAAGGATAGCCCTTAGCCTTAATAAGGCTAGTAGCGACGACCTTAACGACGACAACGATAATAATAATAAGGAGATAGAGGAGGAGGAGGAGACTACTCCTATAGCTAACGAGGTCGACAAGATAGCCGGTACTTTACTTAAGTACTACTACGAGGTATGTATAGAAGAAGTTTAATAAAATACCCCCTTTGCGATTCCCTATAAGATGCTACTAAGAGCGTAAAACTAACATATTACCGAGCTTTAACCGACTAATTACTAATGTTCAGAGAATTAGAGAATCAGAGATTTAGGGATTTTACCGAGTTCGCCGTTTTGTAGGTATGGTCGACCTTCGATTTTGCGGACCCTGCCAAGAACTCAACACGCTGGCCTTTTTAGCCCGACAGAAATGTGAATTCTAGCCTGTAGTCCACCAGGCCCTGATCACGGTTCGAAGTAGCAATGCCTCCTGTGCGCACAAACCATGGAAGAGCTTCAAAAGCGTGTCATGCCTGCAGAACCCATAAGACAAGATGTTACGCGACTGGCCCAGAACCCATGACGTGTCTGCGCTGTCGAACGCTTGGCAAAGACTGCTCGCTCCAGCGCGAATCTCTCACCAGAGACTCTCTAGAGGCGTTCGAAGCAGTCGCCAGTACTTCGAGCCCCCATGATTGTAGTGGAATGGAGTCAAGGTATATCAAGCGAACTGACTAGAGCTCAGTCACCAAGTGTTGACAATGACGCGTCCAGGATTCTCTCCCTCGAGCACACAGTACAGAAACTGGAGAGCATACTCGCACAAGCACAACAGCCTGCGGCACTTCAGCAGTCCCTCGTCTTGCCTGGAACCGATACAGAAGATGCTGCAGCACCGCTGCAAGTGATACGTGATGCTGACACCAATTCAACTTACCCAAGGCAAGCACGGGATCCTACTCACGAAGCAAACATCGTACAGAAGAATATTGTGTCGGCCGAAGAATCCGACCGTCTACTTGCCCTTTTCCAGCGACACTACGGTCGATGGCTTTCTATTCCGGAAACTGTGCTGAGCACACTTAGGTCGACTGATATCAAGGATGCCTTGTTCTTGTGTGCGGCCTGTTCGGTGGCTGCAAGGCATTCCTTGACAGACGTCAATGCCGGACTATCCTCCATATTATCTGCTGAAGCAGAACGTCTCCTCGCTAGCAATGTTTTGCAGCCTCAACGACCACTGACGTTCTTCCAAGCCACCCTCGTGCTGTCTCTATGGTCATCCGCAGTCGGACAAAGCCCGACCGGTCTAGACGTATGGCTAATGACTGGCATAGCCATCCAACATGGCTCCATATCGAAGTCAGTCAAGGATGTGGCAACGGGCAAAATCCAAGTAATCAAAGAAGAGACACAAGTTGACTGCCTCTACCTGTGGAATCATCTGTGTCTGTCTCATCTCCACGTTTGCATCACCATGCGACGGAAGGCGATGATCAATGCTGCGCATATCCGACAAGCACGCCTTGTCACCAGTATGCCAAGCACCAGTAATTTTGAGTTGCGGATGGCTGCTGAATTATGCTTGTACTGGACGATCTACGGAGAGCTAGATACGGAACCACTCGATCTTGAACACGCCCAAATGGCGATACAATCATGGAAGTCGGAATGGAACTTTCTCTTTGAGCAAGAAAGGCATCACTTTCTGCAGATGGGGTGTTCCTTCGCTCAGCTCTTGATCCTCGAGCGCGCACTCGGCAAGTCTTCAGAGGCCGTAGACGAATCATCGATTGTGCAGATGGTGCAATACTGTTCAGACATCTTGCAAGCAGCAATAAGGACTCCTGACGACAGAACCGAGCACCTTACCCATCACGTCTTCTATATGATCACGTTCGCTGCTTTGACACTCATCCGACTGCTTCGCAAATACGAGAAAGAATATGCTTCATTCTTCGAGGCAGTGAGTCGCCATGCTTTGATACTAGAAGCATCGCAATGGCTTCGCTCAATCGGCCTGCCCGGTCACATTGGACAGACAATGGGCAATATTGTTGCAACTTTACATCAATCATCTTTTCCAGCTCAAGCATCCGACATCGCCATAAGCTCCCAGGGCGAATTCGTGTTTGACAACTTTGCGGCCATGCCAGAGTTCTTTGATCTTGATGCCAATTTTGATTGGGATACGCTACAGTGAAAGACTTATCAGAGATCTCCCAAGTTTACAATGAACGGTTGAAGTAATCGCGCAACAAGGCATGGACGAAATTCCAGCCTCGCTTTCTCGCTAAACATCTTACTTGGTGCAAATCAGACGCGCCTTGCAGATATACCAGTCTTTTCCGGACTCTCTCGAGAGACGCATCGATTGTTCTACTCTACTTGCAGAAAGGGTAATGATTGGTGCAAGACGAGGCGGCGAACTGTTTCCTGGAGTCCAAGGTCAACTACCAGTTGAGTCGCGTTCGGCCGACGCAAATAATGCAACGTGACATTCTCTCCCAGCAGCAAAACGCCGGCTAGCTTATTATCACAATTCCGATGGGCCAAGTTCGCATCGTCATTACAAGGTAGATTCCTAGAGGAGACCCGCAAGCGACCTGCTCGCGCATTCTCGCCAGATTGATGACGAGAAAACAACGGCGACGGGCCATGCGTACTTCAACGAATGTCAAACTCTGGACGCCCTTCAACAACCATCAGCGCAACAAGCTGCAGCGCTCCGGCACATGCTTTTTGTCGGAAAAACTTGGGATTACCCAAGTACAGAAGTACCCGTCGGCACTACGGTACCCCTTTGCGCTCGGTCTTCGGTAGCTAAGTGAAGCTGTTTTCGGCTTTGAGTCCGTATCGAGCCCTACTGTAAGCAGCCTGCTTCACAAAGGTCGGCTAACGCCGGTCGCCTCGAAGATTGCGACTGCCGATGCTGTTTCGGGGCTGTTCCCGCTTTCCCTGCATAAACGAGTAACGCTGCCTATAGAACCCGAGAATCACCTCTTGCGTGCATGCTCGTGGGTCTGACCCAGGTTAAATTCATCTCAGACGGCCCGACATGGTCGCCTCTAGTACCAGCAGGTTGTACGTTTGTTAGCGCACGGTCAATGTTGCAAACACACTATCTCAGCGCAGCATCGATCATGTCATGGCGATGGGGACGTTCGCTCATCTGCCGTGGCGCAGAAAGTCTATTATTCTCCTGCATCGCAAGGTACCATGTTGGACTTTGAATAAAAATATAAGCCTCGTCCTCCCAAAGAGTAAGATTGATGCACCTCATGATTCGTGACCCGCTTCGGATGCTCCCAGCCCCTCGATTATGGACCATATATGCGACTCGACGGCGCAGGCAACCTTTGCTTCCACCTTCACCGGAACCCCTCCGGCATCCTTGGGTTCCTCTATATGCCACCCATTCACGGATGCCTCACAACGTGGCCATTCGAGCGATTCCCAAGGCGTTCGAAGAAAACAACAAAAGCGACCCCAAACCCGCTCGAAGGACGGCTGCTGGACATGTCGAAAGCGGAGAGTCAAGTGTGACGAGACTCGTCCACAATGCGGCGGATGCGTCAGGTTATCGAAACATTGCCACTATGGTCACCAATGGCAATTCCTCGATTTCAGCTTATGCACGGGACGACAACTTCGACACAACAGCCCTTCTAGCAGTTCATCATTGAACTGCTACCCCAGTAGTCTCATCAGTAGCACTCAAACTACAAGGCCATCGGTCAAAAACCACACTGTCTCTGGAATCTCGCCTGAAGACAAGCATCGGAAGAGAGACTCTCTGAGCCCACAAGATGCATACTCAATCTCTACCAACAGCAGTTTTTCAAGTCCATCCAGTTGCAGGCCACTGACACCCCTCAGCCACGTGACCTCTCCTGGTGAAGACGACCAGGACAAGCATATGCATGTTTCACACCTTGGCATACTCGCAAAACCTGAGACATTATCACAACCCACGCCGCTTCTACCACTTGCCATATGGGACAAGTGTGAGCTACCAGAATCAGCACTCTCCGGGTGCATACCACCTCTACCGCACAATCCGGAAGATCAGAACACTCTTATAGCGACGACCCCTGTGCTGAATCACAAGACCTTGACTCTACCACAGATAGTAATCTTTGGACTTGGATACCATGATCAGAAAGTGGGGGTTTTCGATGAAGAAGGAGCAATATCCGCCCAGTCCAAGAGCTTCGAGCCGGTGAGTTGCCGATTGTTCAACCATATCATATTGCATGCCCCGTTTGGATACTGACATTCGATCAGCTGCGTCATGCCATCTGTGCTTTATCGTCCCTGACCTCAGCGCTAAGAGGCCAGCAGACTGGGTTTGTGGAAGCTTTCGAGTATTATGCTCGTGCTGTCTCCACATCCGTATCACACGCCCATGTCGAGCCAAGTTTACTCTTCTATTTGCACTTTGTTCTACTCGTCTTCGACGTCTGTTGCATGGGACAAGAATCAAGAGGCCCGATCATGTGGTCCCAGCATTTAGGGCATCTCGCGGCACTCGCATTTTGCTTACGAAAGGATAACTCGGCCAAGGTGCCAGCCAACCTCTTGTGGACCGTTCTCAACCTCGATGTACAACTATGCCTAGCCGGGAACAATGACGCAGGGTCATATGTAAGAGCCTATCTTGCAGACGAATCATTCCTCCCGGACCTGGCTGAGCTCCAAAATCTGCGACACGATTTCAAATGTGGTACATCGGCTTTGTGTGCTGCAGTCTACGATCTAGCAACTTACATATGCCGGAAATTCGCTGAGCTCAGTCAGCTCGCCTTGAAGATGCGATCTGAAACGAATAGCGGAAGAGGTAGTGCTGCAGCACGTCACAGGTGCATCGACAAATTTTACCATATCTTGTATATCGAGTGGACATTTAGGTACAAGCATATCCTTACTTTAACCGCATCTGACCGCAATTTATTGATGGGTACAACAATAAGCGCAACTTTGGAACTTGTAAGCTAGAGTCTTATTCTTCTGATCTCCATGGTGGATTTGCTGACATTCTCACAAGGCTTTGTTGCAGTACTCGACTATCATTGTCTATCTGCACACAAGCATGTATCACGATCAACACTTCCCCTCCCCTCGTGTTGGAAAGCGAGTTGCGGAACATTGCGCCAAGATCCTCTCTATCGCATCGACGAACCGTCTCGACTCACATCAGTGTATTTTCCCACTCTTTCTGAGTGGGTACGCCAGCAAATACACGTTGCAGAAAGAACAAGCTGTCGAGCTTATTAAGAGCACGCAGGTCTTGGGTCTAAGTGGTGGCTCTAGCCGATTGGTCGACCTGCTTCGGCTGATTTACGCGAAGCAGACGGCTCAAGCGCAAACATCCGCAACGACTGGGGTGGACTGGGTAGCCATGTCTCGCCAAATGGGTTCACAGATGGTGGGCTTAAGCCTGTAGAACCAGTCGTCAAGGACTGGATAAAAGAACATCTCGATAAAAGTTCTACTCATCAGACAACAGACTCTATGTACACAGAGTTCTTATGCTCAACAAAATCGCCAAGTGCTGTATACTATCCCAAATTCGTGTTTAAGGATTATATCCCAACGAAAGCGACAAGCAAAGAACCAGAAAGCAATACCAACGATACACCTCCCAGTCCGCTGGCAGCTCCCTCTTCGGGCTGCGAATCTGCAGTCGAACAGGAATTCGAGTAATTTCCATTCTGAGCAGCGGTGGTGTTGGCAGGATTGCAAGTGAGTGCTTCTGCCGTGCTACGGTCGGTGGTTATTGCAGCAGTGGTGCCGGATAGCTCAACGTCACCACCTGGAGGAAAAGGTGTGCAAGCCTCGACATAAATACCCTCCACCGTCGATGCATCGCAGCCAGACAGCTGGCCAGAAGTACATCGGTGGATTGCGGTCCATCCGACATAGCCAGAGGTACCGTTCTGAATGGGCCATGTATCTGGCTCACTGACATTTGAGGAGCCCCACCATGTCGTTATGCTTTCGTTGAATGAGAAGCCGACAGTGTCGGCGATGCGCTGGTAGATGGAGTCTTGCGAGTCGGTTGTGATGTTCATGCTGCGTCCATCGGTCACGTATCCACCGATAGGTACGCGGCAAACATCAGTCGTCGAGTCACAGGTCACACCTTGGCTGATGATGAATGTGTTTGTGGCGGGCTGAGAATACGGATCTTGCGAAGGTGTGAAAGACGAGCAAGAGGCTGCAAAGGCTGAAGGTGACAGGAGGAACAAGATGGCGGCTGGCCTGCTCGAATGCATGGTTGCTGTGTTGGTCTTGGGGGATACTGATGAGGAGACACCATGGGACGAGCGGTCGTGATATACCAGCCGACGCATGAATGACGCAGTCCAAGAGTTGCGTTATGCCATGTCCTTTGCAGACTGACGTTGGTCGCGATGCTGAAGATCGTCCCACGATGATCCGGCAGGCCGGCGGTTTCCTTGTATAGTGATGCTTGGCAGCGGTCTTGGTTGGTGTACTCGGCCGTATGATGAAGGTTCGATCCTTCTGACTCCACAAGAACCTGGGCCTCGTGAATCCTTCAAGATTTCCTGACTCGAGGGAAGGGTGTTCTGAGGAGTTAACGCAGATGGTAAAGCCGATACTAGTAGTGCTATCGCACTGACAATCTTTGTACCGGGACCACAGCGTCGACTTTCAATGTCCAACAAAGATGAGCGAGGAGTCTGCAACCGATGCATGACCTTATATCGGGACACCCCAATCTCTCCAATCCGCCAAGCTAAATGATCATAATTCTTTCCACAAATTGCCGTGTCTAAGGATATCACCACATCTTCTAATGTCGCATGAAAAAAAAACAAGTGATGATAATTTACTTGGGTCGATGAAAACAACGCCCAATTCTCCTCTTGGAATAATTAAGGATTAATCGCGGTCAGGTACGGCCTGTTAATCTCGAACTCTAAGCTCGCGTAGGTGGCTCTAAGCTACCCCTAGCTTTAAGCTAGCTTAATGCGACGATCGCGAAACACTATATATAGCAATTATTAAAGATAATCATCTATCTGCTAGCTGTTTTAATAGCTTTTAAAGTCCTTCGCGCGTACGGCCCTCGCAGCTAATTTAGCAGCGTTTTCTAGCTTCTTATAGTTAATACGAGCCTGTTTTATGGCCTTAAGACGCTCCTCCTCGGCCTAAGCCTCTTACGTAGCTATAATCTCTTCTATACTAGTAAATGTCGTGTTTAGGTTCTTCTTAACCCTCTTCCTCTTAGAACTAGATATGTTCTCTATTTAAGCTTTAAATTAGCGTTATGCGGCCGTATGTTAAGCCTTCTAAATGTTACCGTTGTTAATAGCTTTTCTAGCTTTTTAGAAGCCCTAGAAAATTATACGTTTATCGCTACTTAATAAGGGTAGATCTCTAATTTTTAGAGCTATAATCCTTTATAAGGCTTAATGGCTTGCTAGCGTATAAATGGCTAGTAATTCAAGTTAATTTAGTAGTATAGTTACACGTATTAGGTAATTTTTGACCTAGCTCGAGTTAATGCTCTTATGTGGATTCTATAGGAATAACCTAGTAGTTTCCTAGCCTTTTCGAAGGATATCTAGTTTCTAGGCCTCTTAACGGGCCTATATATACACTTAAATAAACTTCTTCTTCTTAGTAGGGGTAGCATCGTCGAGGAAGGCCAGATTTTGGATAATTTAACGGTACTTACCTTTAAGAGGTAAAAAAGCACCTACATCGAGTAGTTATAACACATAAGATAAATGCGTAGGTAGATAAATAAGCTTAACTTTGTTAATCTTACATTAATACATGAATTCAGTTGTTACGTAGCTTCTATAGCTATTATAAAGTAGAATTCGGTATCCGCTATAAATAGGTCGAGTTTAGGGTAGAAACATATAAACAAGCTATTATAAACAGGTATTATTACTTGTCTAGCCATTTTTAGATGTCGTAAATTGCTAGTAAGGTGTTGTTTTGTTAAACTAAGTAGTTTAAAGGTTCTAGCCCTTAAAAATAATTAATGGAGTAGTTAAATTGCTATTAGCATTAATACACTTAAGGATTAAGACCCATTCGCGCAATTTAGGAGATCCTACGTATATACGCTTCTTATTTAAGGTCGAGAGAACTAAGGAATTAACACATTTACCTATAGTAATGCTATATTTATCTATATTCTAACAATTGGCCTAGGTTACCTTATATGCGACCTTTATATAATAGAAGAGCTTAAAATGAGCTTATAGGACTTTAGGTCGTATTCTATCGATGCGCGCGGCCTTAATAACCCTTCTAATAACACTACGAATAGAAGGGTTACGGTGCATAAACGAATTTAGCTATTTCTAGCTAAGAGGTCTAGTATCGCCATTAGCGAGGTAGAGTTAAGTAGCTATCTTACGCGCGCGCGCGTAAGAGGGGAGGTATCTACGTTCATCTATCTCTTTTATCTATTAAAGAAGCTATAGCTCTTAGTCCTCTAATAAGCGCATCTAGTGTTTATAAGAATTAGCTATTATACGGCCTCTATTAACGCGACGCGAAAATGTAGTTCGATCGACGGCGTACTTATACGCGTATTAACGTATCGAGGGCCGATCTATAGGTACGGCGATAGCAAACTAGGCGTTAATAGCCTATTCCATTCGTTGTTCGTTAACTAGCATCGTTATAGTTAAAATTAGAGTTGTTTTAGTAGTGTTAGTGTTAAGAAACGACGCGCGAACTAGCTTAAAGCTAGGGGTAGCTTAGAGCTACTTACGCGAGCTTATAGGAACGGACTAGAGTTTTGCAGGCCGTATAGGCAATAAGAGTCATTTGTCGGGGATTTATATCATGCAGGAAGCAAGCAGCAAAGCCGTTTTTCTAGGCCACTTACTAAACTTATGTCGCATCGTACTCGTAGCGTAAGAACACTTACCTTTATAGCCGAGTGTTAACAAGCTTCCCATTGCAAGTTTAAAACAGTGTAGTTATTAATGACACCTGGCACTGGCAGATATCACTGATGACACGACTGGGAAGAAATAACAAGTCGAAGTCGCGTCGGTCGGTGTGGATGGAGGAGCAGACGTTTCACGCATTGGCCATATTTTTTGACCCGAGCAAGCGCTGCGGACATTCAAAAGTCCGCACCTCCGCAAGATCGTTCATCCAAAAAAGTCAAACATGGCGGCTGAAGTGTGTACACGTAATCGACAACTTGCGAAAGTGGAACAATCATTGAGATTCAAAACTTTTTTCATTAATTGCTCATTTGGTATCTAAATCATAAAAAATAGTGGGTAGGAACATTTAAACAATGACCTTGTGGGGAGCATCCTTCTCCTCGGGAGTGCCGAAGATGTTGACGGGCCATCTGGGCTTGTTGGCAGTGTAAGGGATGTTGAAACGGTGGGGGTCGTCCTGACCGATCTTCTCGATCTTCTGGAAGTCCTCCTTTGAGATCTCGACCTCCTTGAAGTTGTCGCGGATACGGGATGCGGTGACGGACTTGGGGATGACCGAGTGGCCGCCGACCTGTGCCCAGGCGAGGATGACTTGTGCGGGGGAGGCGCTGAGGCGGTCGGCGATCTCCTTGACGACGGGGTGGGTGATGAGGAGGGGCTCGCCGACCATGTTGTTACCGAAGGCGGAGTACTCGGTGATGTGAATGCCCTTCTCGCCGCACCACTTGACGAACTCGGTTTGGAGGAGGCGGGGGTGGCGCTCGATCTGGTTGGCGGCGGGGGTGACACCGGTGGCGTCGATCAGAGCTTGGAGGTGCTCCTGGGTGTGGTTGGAGACACCGACGGCGCGGGCCTTCTTCTTGTCAAGCTGCGTCATGGCCTTCCATGTGTCGACGATTGAGACGCTGTCGAGCATCTTGACGTCCTCACCCTCGAGAGGGAACAGGTTCTGGTGGACATCACCCTGCTCGTCGAACGAGACGGGGAAGTGGACGAGGTACAGGTCAAGGTAGTCGAGGCCGAGCTCGGCAAGGCAGTCGTCGAGGGCAGGGGCGACGTCCTTGGGTCTGTGCTGCGAGTTCCAGAGCTTGGAGGTGATGAAGAGGTCCTCACGCTTGATGCCCTCGCTGAAGGCTCTCTTGAAGGCGTTGGCAATCTCCTTCTGGTTGCCGTAGACCTTGGCAAGATCGATGTGCTTGTAGCCGGCCTTGAGGGCCTCGTAGACGGCGGCCTCAACCTGACCGGGCTCAGCCTGCCATGTACCGAATCCCAACTGGCTGTGGTCTTGTTAGCAATTGACGCGGGGTAGTGGCTAGCTGTTCAAAGACTCACGGGATGGAGGCGCCGGTGTTGAGCTTGACTGTGCGTCCGAGAGACATGATGTGTGATTTGGGAGATTGATTGAAGATGTGGGAGGAAGGAGGGAGGAGAGGTTTGTGTCAGTCAACAAAATAACGAGGAAGAAGGGGCTTTCATATGCAGAAACGCGGTGGGGTAATATGGGGGAGAGGCTAAAGCTTCACGCCATATTAGCCGAATACCACGTCATCCATTACAATCTCGCCGAGAACTCCATGACCATCTCCGTCTTCCACTTTCTCCGACCACATAAATCTGCCGGTGCCCGTTCTTCTCTGCGAATCTCTTTGTCGCCACGGTCAAATCTCTTTTGTCCTCGCGGCTCGGTTAATTCACTGACTGGAAACCAATTCACATCACGAGTGCTGTTTAGACTCTGCGAGAAGAGCTCGAAATCATGCCTAGCAACGCTCGCTCTTGCGACATCGCCGAACTCTGTGCGAGGCAGATGCGTATGCAAAGCAGGTAAGAATTGATCCGATGTACTTGGGTAAAAAGTCCGGGTCGAAACATCCACAAGTAGGTTCTGACAGAGCAGACAACATAATGTGACTGCCAAAAGATGGCTCGCTGAAGCAGAAAACTCCGAATTCTCAAAAACACCTCTCTCCTCCAGTCTCCCTAATTTCATTCGATCATCAGACTTGAGCATCCCAAAGTCGCTTCCACCATCCATCTTCTTTCTGAAGCAAAACGTCAGGTACACCCTGTTCAACAATCCGGCCCCCGTCCATGACAATGACTCTGTCGCAACCTTTCAAACTGCTCAGACGATGAGCCACACTAATGACAATGTGCTTCTCAAACTCGGTTGCAATGATGCTCTGCATCAATTCATCGGTATGCCTGTCGACGCTGGAAGAAATCTCATCCAGGACCAGAAGTCTTGAAGTGTCCTTGCGCAGTATCGCTCGGGCAAGGCAAAGAAGTTGCTTTTGACCTTGCGAGAGACCAATATCAGCGATCGGTACCCAGAGGCCTCCATGTCGTTCAATGATCGCCCACAAGCCGACGGTCTTGAGCGAAGTGATTACTCGATCATCCGTGATCGTCGCATGGCCTGTACCGGAAGAGTCACCGGAGGCAGCATCAGGAGCCAGATTGAACCTCACAGAGCCGGAGAGGATATAAGGTGATTGCGGAATCGCAATGATTGCGCCTCGGACACTGTCGTGTGATATAGTCGCGATATCCTGTCCGTCAATCTTGACGGTGCCAGACCTGACAGAGATGATACGGAACAGCAACGAGATCAAAGTGGATTTTCCGGATCCGGTTCTGCCACATACTCCGATCTTCTCTCCAGGGCTGATTGAAAGATTGACATTGTGCAGAACAATAGCAGCGGTCTCATCATAAGCAGCGGAGACGTTGTCGTAGGTTACGGCTCCAGCACTTGGCCGATCGGTTGAAGGCTCATCTGCCTGACCTGTCGACGACTCTGGTTTGACGCTCGCTTCAAGTTGCTTCAGACGAGCGATGGAGCCAATTGAAGTTTCCAGGTTGGTCCACTGCCTTATTAGATTCGCCAGCGTCGTACTGAGACCAATCACGTTGACTAAAGCAATCCCGATTGCTGAATCAGACGTCTGAGATCTGAATTGAGTCGCAAAGGCAACAAGTATGACTGCGACGGCTGCTACGAGAAGTGACAGGCATAACCCCAGCCATTGCTGAATCATGTAAAGCAAATAGTAAGGTCGCTGAGAAGCATCGAGAGCTTGAATGAACTTCTGGTAGAAGCTCTCTTGCCATCCAAAGGCCCTGATCGTTGCCAAGCCGTCTTTCATCTCGTTGAAGTGAGTGAATAGAGGTGATCTGAGTTCCAGGTCAAGGAGGCGCAATTGTCGGCTGGTTCGAAGGTAGAACAGCTGAACACAGTAGACGACTGCCGCTAACACTGGAATACAGGCGGCCATGTAGTATGAGCCATAGCATACCAATGCAGTATCCCACATGATAGAAGCTATGCTGTGGAATATTCCTCCAATCGCAGTGGGGACGTGGCTGTCGATGATATTCATGTCCTGGCTGAATCGATTCAAGATGATGCCGCTGTCTGTGTTGGTGAAGAAACTCATAGGTGCGGCGCATACGATTGAGAGAAGCGTCCAATGTAAACTCCTTCCAGTAATAGGCATAACTCGAATTAGCATCAGACTGTCGGTATGTTAGCAATGTTGTGCTTGAACATAGGCAATTGAAATGACCTTATCGAGCATATCATGATCACATAAGCGGCAACCGCGAATACAAACATGACAACGATGTAGACATCGTTTCCAGCTCCATCTGAACTCGTCCACCACTTCAACCAGAGCTCTGTAGATTGTCAGTCGATGGGGTTCACGTAGGGTAGGAAAGATATTGTGCGTACGGGGAATCTTGTAGAATGTGATGACTCCAAATTGCAAGCCAAAGAACAACACCATCTGGAACGGGCCTGCGTGCTTCCCGTAGTATTTGTAAACAGAGAGATCTCCCATGCGTCGCAATTGCATATCGTTGTTGTTCGGATTTGTCGAATGCGCTGGGAAGAAGCTTGTTTGTTGGTGAGCCTGGACCTCGTTGCGTGGTTCTCCCGTTTCTCCATGCTTCGTCTGCATCGACTGTGCGAGGAGCTTGTTGACATAGCCGTCGCCAGCACGAAGAGTGGTCGGATTGCCTTGCTCGACGATGTGACCTTGCGAATCAAGAGCGATAACATGATCTGCACCGTATAGATATTGGACTATGACACGATCAGTGGGGGATCTATGTCTTCACACGTAGTGCTTCACCTGTATGTGTTGCCATAATGACAGTAATGTTATTTCTCTTGAACAATCCTCTGCGTGACAACAGACGCTCAAAAATAGCATTCTGAGTTCGAGCATCCAGGTCACTAAGGACATCGTCGAGCAACACCACTGCTTTTCGCGAATATACGGCTCTCGCTAGAGATAGTCTCGTTCGTTGTCCACTGCTCAGTGTCAAGCCTCGACTGCCGATCAAGGCGTCGTCGCCACCTGAGCTTCGAGAGATGTCGACATCCAGACAACAAGCATCGACAGTTGTTCGGTACCAATCTTGATCGAAAGTAGCATCACCGACAATACTTTCTTTGATTGTCTGATTAGGCAGCCACGCTGATTGTTGACAGTATGCTACATCTGAGTTTGCAACATCGACTCGTCCATGATCGCTGTAGAGTTCTCCAAGAATGCCGAGAAGCAAGGTGCTTTTGCCAGAGCCAACAGGTCCAACGACCATAGTAACAGAGCCCTGAGAAGCCTGGAAAGTCATGTCATGCAAGACCATCGAGTCTGGTGAATATCCGAAAGACGCGTTGTTGATGGCAAGAGCTTTGTCACTAAGTCTGCAAGGGGCGTCATCCGGCGTGAAGGTATCCAGTTCGACTTCTCCCGAGGCCGAGTAGGTTTGGCTGGAAAGATCCGTGCGGTCTCTCAGAGGATACGGCTTAATACTTTCATGGAGAAGGTATGTCTGAATTCGACCAAGACACCCAATGCAGCCGATCATTCCTGGAATACTGGACAGAACATCTGACAAAGGGTTGGCCACGAGACACAGAATTGAGAGAATTGTGTATGCTTGACTGGTGGTCAGTGGTTGTTGTCCTGTGGCTGTTCGTTGAAGGGACAGCGCCATCAAAACAAGGGCAGGAGAGAAAGTCTCCATCAAATTCGAGGCTGCATTCATCCATACAATCATCCAGCGCACCTTTTTGGAACGCTTGAGTTCCTCGATTCGCCGAGCTTGTAGTATGTCCTTCAGTGTTCCAACCAATCCTAGCATTTTCAAACTCTTCATATCGTGCAACATTGAAGAAGTCAGTGCGACTCTGTCCTGAATAGCCTTATTCCATTCTGGTCGTCGTCGACTCAATTCTGGTCCGACCCAGAGTGAATTGATCAGGGTGCCGAATATCGTAAGACAGACCGGAGCCACGGCTCCAACTCCTACCAGGCGACCAAGCAAATACATTCCGATAGCAACTTCAGCTGCGCTCCCCCAAATCTCGTGGAGTTGTTGAGTGGCGGTGATGACAGTATCAACATCGGTACTCATCAATGTTGATGAGGCTGAGTCTTCAACGGCTGATAGTCTCAGTTCTAGAGTCTTGTGATATATCAAGGCAACCAAAGCACCACGCAGCATGGTCATACTTCGGTAGATCTGATGTTTGTAGCGACCGGTTGAGATGGCAATGCCTATGTAGATGATTGCTGCGGCGCCGATGAGACCGTATCCAATGTTGCGATCGTCCGGGGACGCCTTGTCCTGGCTTAACAAGTCGATAAGTCGAGTGACCAGGAAAGGCTGTGAGTAATTGAAGCCTATCATGACGAGTCGTGGGATTGCAGGCATCAAAATTGGCCATGCGAGGCACGACATCAAGGTCTTGCCCAATGCATACTTGCTGGTTTTGTCAACCCTGTCCCAAGACCTTTGTGCTTCCGAAGCCAGCCTAGTAGAGTCGAGTTGGTCGTCGAGCTCAAAGAGGGTGTCCAGAGTCAGATCCTTCTTGAAACCTTGCATGAACAGCTTATTTAGCCACCAGAATACACTCCGACTATAGACATTGCTGAGACTTTCTGGCGTAACCCAACGATACGACGATAACAGCGAATTCTGCTTTCCTTGGGCATCGAGCACTAATAATACGACTTTGAGACTCAATGCAGTGGTAAAGACATGCGAGACTGCTCCCGAGTTCGCCAGCATCCAGAAGGTGCGACCTTGTACAATGTCGCAGACGCAAGAGAAAAAGAGGAAAGTGCTCAATAATGTCGAAGATCTGATTGATTTGACGTGGCCAAAGTGCGAGAACAGGCATACAACAAGAGAAGCTGCAAAGGCAAGGACTGATGCCGGTAGCGAAAGCTTTGTCTTTGGAGTTAGTGGTACAGACAATATTGTGATCATAGCAAGCTGCGAAGCTGCATAGAGGGCAGCAAACGTCTGAGATCATCAGTCACCAAACCTTTTACCCATAACGGATAAACCTACTAGCTTGACTCCATACAATCTGTCAGTGCGAACTTTGGTAGTTTGACGCGTGAGAGTCGGCAGATAAATCAAGGAAGCGAAAATGAACATCACGGATGGCGTCAAAGACAGAAAGGCCTGCTCGAAGTACAAGGTGAAGTCAAAGTCACGGCATTGCGGCGAGACAACGGGTCCGAAGTGGTTGTCGGCCGAGTGTGAACAACGTTCGGCTGACAACTGGTGGGTGATGTTCATTTCGGCGGTAAAGATTGACTGCGTCCTGTCGAGGAATGAGAGGGTAGAAGGAGGAAGAAGAAGGGGCACCACAGCTGTTTATCCCAAGGTTGAAGGATCCCCGAGAGTTCGGTGACTGGGAGGAGGATCGTCCTTATCGCATGGCGCGGATCCGGCACAACGAGTTTCCCATTGTAGCTTAGTATCACTCCGCGCTCACCCCAAAGGTTGCAGTATTCGACGCATGTGCGAAGGCAATCATTGTCGCTTACGGAATTGTGTTCTGTTGGACAATGGAGAGGCAAGAAGACAGGACGATGAGACGAAGAAGGAAGAGACAAGTTATCAGAGCATATAAAAGAAGGAGCTTCTAATGTAACGCGATACAAGCGCGAACACGCCAATCACGCAAGTTCGTGGGACCGTGCACACTCGGCCGGGTCACCCCAATTGCAAGCGATTTTTCGACGGCGAGCTCCATATACCCTTTGAACGATGGGGAGATACCTTTTTAACATGATCGAGTCAATGCTGAAATGCTTATCAACTGCCGTGAGGAGTCAGAAGACCCCAAGATCAGTGATTACTGAGACATCGGCAAGTCTGACAGATTCGGGCGGAATCTTGAAAACACACGGTCAGTTTGCACATTTCCGCATGTCATGCTGGGAAGTCTGTATGCCGTGGCAAATCATCAAAAGACATCTAACTAATACCAGTCTGATGTAATGCAAAGTGGAGGATGTATGGGGGTTGTTCCACCGACCCCGTGTCCTGGACAATAGAGGACTGTGTTGGAGCAAGAGTTATCTTTGACACGACTTTCGGCCGCTCGGGAAAGACATTCTGTCACCGCATCCAAGCCCACCATTCATTGTCGTCACCGTTGTTTAGGCATGCTCTTTCCAATCACTCACCGGAGAGGCACTATGATATTGACGATTAGGTAGGCTTGTAGAGAAATCGTGACTCGAAGATGCATAGGAGTGCCGTCACGCACGACACTTGTAGGTATGCCGAGCCCTCTCGGATTCTGAATATACTTCTCCGTTCCGTAACCACGAGACATCATAAAGGCCTCGACATCTTCATCCTGCGGCTTCTCAGGATTATCTCCACGATCCACGCGTACTACTCTGGTCACATTACAGTCGATAATTCATTCGATCATGCCAGCATACGCAGTGCTCGGCGCGACAGGCAATACAGGCCAATCACTCCTCCAAGTCCTGACTCAGAACCCGGCCAACACAGTCCACCCCTACTGCCGCTCAAAATCCAAACTAGAGTATTTCCAACCAACCGTCACCAACAACCCCAACGTCAAAGTCTATGAAGGCAGCCTCGACGATACGGAAGTCATACGCGATTGCATCAAAAACACTCATGCCGTCTTCCTCGCCGTCGCAGTCAGCGGAAACGTCCCAGGCAATACCATCGCACAAGATACCGCGCGCGTCGTTGTCGCTGCGTTGAAACAGATTCGCGAATCAGATGCGTCGAGCAAATTGCCTAGGTTGGTTGTGTTGTCCGCTGTGCCTACCGAGCCTGCTTTCAGCAAGGACATGCCTGCACTTGCCCTCGCCATTCTTTTCCGAGCGGAGTCGAATATCTACAACGATTTGATCGCTGCTGAGAAACAGCTTCGGAAAGAGCAGGATTGGCTTTCAGTCACGTTTGTCAAGCCCGGTGCTCTGAGTATTGATTCGCAAAAGGGACATGCGTTGACGATGGAGGGGCCGAAGGGTGTTGTTTCCTTCCTAGATTTGGCTGCAGGTATGGTTGAAGTTGCCGAAAGTGGAGATGTATATGATTGGAAAGCCGTTTCTGTCAATCCTACTGCGAGTGATGTAGCCTTTCCATGGCAGAACATTCCATTGCTGGTCAAAGGGTTGATCTATCACTTTTTTCCATGGGCTTATCGTTGGCTTGAGTGAGCTTCATATGGCCTTCTGGAGAAAGTGTCATCAATAGCTGTCGCAATACAGAGACTTGGACAATTGACTACACTATCTGGTTCAAGAACAATTCAAGATGTGCAACGAAGAACTCTGGAACAAAGGGCCATGCGCAAAGCACAAGATGGTAAGAAGACAGCAGGAGCGATTCTAACTTTCTGATGCTCACGGTCTTTTGGCTACCACGCAACGCGGAGTGCGCAGTCGCGAAGCCAAGTTTGTGTTGACTCATCAACGTCAACAATACATGTTGACGCAGCGTCGTCGGATAAACCTTACAACTCCAGACGTCAACACCCACGACGGACCAATTTTCCTTCCGACTTGTACAAGACTGTGGACATACTGCGTTTTTGCATCATAAATCCGTCGATTCATGTCCGGCGAGATTGATTCTCGTCTTCAATCTCCCCGGAGCGGTAGAATGATGTTGTGCTTGCACGACAGAGACCTTGTCGTTGATCAACGGACTTACAGCCATGCAAGACGATAGAGGATATATTAGCCTACCTGGCACCTGGCGGTCGTGTTTGGAACCACACGTACAGTCACCATCGAAAGTCATCTCCACAGTTTACCAGTCCTCACACAGCGCTTAACCTCGTAGCTACCCCTTCACCACCTATCGCGATGTCTACCGCTCTCGTCACCGGAGGCACAGGCTTCATCGGCATCTATGTCATCAAGCTGCTTCTCGAGCGTGGCGATCGCGTCCATACCACTGTACGCGATCTCAAGGACCAGAAGAAATGTCAACCACTCTTGTCTCTGCAGAACGCTTATCCCGGAAAACTGCATCTCTTCCAAGCAGACTTGCTCAAGGAGGGGTCTTTCGCTCAAGCCATGCAAGGCTGCGACATCGTCCACCACGTTGCCTCACCCTTCCTCGTCCCTCAACAAATCAAAGATGGCATGAAAGATATCGTCGAACCTGCTATCAAGGGCACGCAGAATGTCCTCAACACTGCAAATCAGACCGAGAGCGTCAAGCGCATTGTGCTCACCTCATCAAGTACGTCGTCCCCGTTTCTCTGACTTGACAACCCACAAGCTACAAGTATCACGCTAATACCATCCCCCAGTCGCAGCAATGTACGGCGACAGCGCAGATATCCTCCACTACGACAACGCCACCCTCACAGAATCCCACTGGAACACCACCAGCACCGCAACCTCCTCCGCCTACAGTTACTCCAAAGTCGCCGCCGAGCGTGAAGCCTGGAAGATTTGCCACGCTCAGTCCCGCTGGGATCTCATCGCCATAAACCCCGGTCTGGTCATCGGTCCCTCGCTTACTCCCGAATCGGCGTCCGGCTCACTGCATATGCTTGAAGCCATGTATAAAGGCGACAACAAAATGGGAGCGCCGGAGTTGCGTTATCCTATTGCTGATGTGAGGGAGGTTGCTGAAGCTCATGTGAGAGCTGGTGTTGATGCTGCTGCAAAAGGTAGGTACATCATCGCCAGCGAGAGGAGTGTGAGTCAGTTGGAAATGGCAAATTTGGTGCGTCCGTACCATAAAAAGCCTGATGTTCTGCCGAAGAAGAATTTGCCAAAGGTTATGATTTATTTGGCTGGCCCTTTTATGGGAGTTTCCATGAAGTGGGTTTCTAGGAATATTGGGATTGGATATAAAGTTGATAATAGGAGAAGTGTGGAGGAGCTTGGGATTGTGTATAGAAGTAAGGCGGAGACTATGAGGGATCATTATAATGCTTGGGTTGAGGCGGGTGGGAAGTAGGGTTGTTATTATTATTATTGCTTTTGTAGTCTTGTTGGATAGTAATGATGAGTGATTCTTATTGATGACCTTGTCTTCATCGTGCTCCTCAGTCATATCGGTCAGATACAGGAGTGATCCAGAGTTCTTCAACCTCGGTAATAAACACATGCGCAACAGCAAATGACCTCTTGATAGTCCCCAACATGCTCCTTAAGCGATCTCTCTCATTAAGAGTCCACGCCCTTGAGCACGCAACTCTGAGCGGGTACAAGAACAACAAAGTAGAGAGATTGGTTCTGGCCATGGCGGATTCTGTGAGATCAAGTATCGTGCTTAGATGCTCCTCAATCATGGTTTGAGGTAACGTTGGTACTGCTTCAATGTGCTTCAGCCATACGGATCTGTAGTCGTATACACCGGACAAAAATATTGAAGTCGCCGCTAAGTATATCTTCGCCATGATGGTGCGGTCGTCTTTAGCTGGGTCGTCCAGCGCCGACAGAGTGGCCTGTACCTCGCACAGCTCAAGTCTAAGATCGAAGCCTTCGACAGCGAAAGCTCGGAGCTGCTGCATCTCCTCATGCGAAAGGGCGCTAGTGTCGAGTGGATCAAGATACCGCAATGCTCTAAAGCAATGATCTGAACATCGGAGCATCAGAGCAAGCAAGCTCTCGATTGGGTGATCGCTCATGTTGTCAGTACTGGTGCCTTTCATCAGGTCTCTCCATGGAGTTTCGACCAGGAAGGATGATTCCGAGAAAATCAGCGATCTGGAAACCTCGAACATTCTCATTTGATGGAAGAAATTGAGCCCGAGACCCGAGCGAAAAGCATCAGGCCCAAGGTGCTGGAGAATCTTCGAGGTCCCGTACATTGTATGTTGGATCCAGCCTTCTCCAGTAGGGTCATACATCAACTCGACACACGTCAGTAACGATGCAATAGCAGAGGGGACAAACATGATGTACCTCGAAAAGCCCGAGCAAGAATGTACTCGACAGTAGCGGCTGCTCAATGTTTGGGTCCTCGGCGTCAATGGTTTTCCGGACTGTCTTCACTGCGGTCTGGTGGGCCCTCAAGGCGGCCTTCTGATTTCGGACTCGATTCGAGCCTTCTTCACGGGAAGCATACAATGCACTCAATGCCGAGATTGCATGATGGACCGCAGCACTCGAAGCGAAATGAGCTTGGATGTCCAGGAACCAAGTTGAAGAGCATCCAGTGAAGCTGTTCTCCTGGACAAATTTGGTGAGGAAAATGTTTAAAATGTTGCTGCCGTCATTGAAGATCGGCTCTCGTGGGATGACCGAGCAGACAAAGCTGCCGTTATGTATCGTTCTTTGGTTTGCAGAATTGATCTTCACGACTGCAGTTGATTTCGCAGGATATTTGCAGCTCGAATCACGTCTAGAACAATTTGTACATGGGTTGCCGCCAGAGCACTGCATTTTACAACGTTAATGAGGGAAGCGTGGCCAACACTTCCGGCCAACTCACCTTGAGATGGCTTTTCGCGCATGCCGAACATCTCGAGCGTTCAAGTCGGCGGTCCAGTGGTCCCAAAAGCATCGTGCCGCGAGAATGTTACCGAAAAGAGATACATTCGAGCGAAGCTAGTAACAGACGACTTATATTCATCAGGCAGACTCGAATAGAAGTCGAAGGTGTTTGGTGCCGACGAGACCGGGGACTCGCAGCCAAGACGACCATACCCGATTAGGAAGCGTTCGCGCGAGATGAGCTCCGCAACGCACGCTCCATCGGCCCTATTTTCATGTCAATCCTTCTGCCTGTCGTCTACTTTTTCCTGCTTACATGAACACAACAATTCAATCGACATGTTGAGTCCATACCAGTCCGTAAGCGGAAGCGTTCGAGCGAGACATTGGAACTCAGAGCATGTACGGGTAGGTCCTGCTGCGAAGTCGCGTCAAGGTATAAGAGACGCCCCGCGACACAGCTTTTCAGTAGGCATCAGCTTTCTTTGCTATTCATATTTCTACCCACCTTCAATTCCACCATCATCATGAGGCTCTGTATCGTTATAGCTTCAGCTGCCATGGCATCTGCAATCACCCTTCAACCTCCTCTTGGAAAATATGGCGTTGCAACTTCCGTCATGGAACTCGTAGATACCTCGAGAAACGACCATTATGCCCCCAAACAAGAGCATCGACGCATCATGGTGTCTGCATACTATCCGACAACCTCGCTCAAGAACTGCCAACCATTGACGGTTCCATACATGCCTCCTGCAACCGCTGCCGTCCACGACACCATGTACGCAGATTTTGGCATCTCAAACGGCACCTTTGGCTCCTTCCAACTCTCCACCTGCGCTTTCAACCGCAAGGATCGCAGCAGAGGATCTACCAAATTTCCAATCGCTCTTTTCTCTCCGGGCCTTGGCAACACTCGCTTGATGTATGGTGCAATGGCTCAGTCGTTTGCTAGCCAGGGTTTCGTTGTCATCACCATGGACCACCCCTACGATGCAGCTATCGTCGAATACCCCGACAAGTCAATCGCCCTCGCCGCCAATATCAGCACCGACGCAGAGATTAAGAAGAACTTGTACGTCCGCCGCCAGGATGTGTCTTTCATAATCGACAAACTGCACGATTGCTTCATCAGACAGACGCTTTTCCACGACATCGCAGACACCAAATCCTTGAACAAAATTCTCATGTTCGGACACTCTCTGGGTGGTGCCACTGCAGCCGCCGCCATGCAGACAGATCACCGCATCGCCGCTGGCGTCAACATGGACGGCCGCTTCTTCGACTCCTCCATGCCAAACAACACTTCCTCCCCTTTCATGATCATGAGCCGCGAGGGCCACAACATCACCTCCGACCCAACTTGGACACCAGCCTGGTCCAAGTTCACAGGCACAAAGCTGTTTGTTTCACTGAACAACTTTACCCATGGCACTTTCACCGACTTGCCTCTTTTGGCTGATGCGTTGGGGACTCCTGGCTCGGAGTATGAGGTAATTGGGGAGATTTTGGGGGCTGTGGAGGGTAAGAGGGCTGATGAGATTGTTAATGGTTTCGTGGGGCAGTTTTTCGACTTTGTCCGTGGGGTTTCGAAGGATTTGCTGCCTAGAAACATGACTGAGGAGTTTCCTGAGGCGGTGGTGTTGGACAAGCAGATTCGCAAACAGTGCAACTGAATATTGACGAAAGAGATGAGAGGTTCAAGCACTTTCATGTTCAGGATTTAATGGAGAAGAGGAGGAGGAGAATGTCAGATGTGGAGAATGTCAGGTAGTGGAGCAACGGAGAAGCAGGATAGAGGTTTAAATATGATTCATATGAATCTGGTATAAATTCTGGTATAGTCTAATATGATTACAAAATGACTTATGATATCGTAACATAAAAGTCATGAAATGCCATCGAGCACCAGAACTTAGTTGGAGCTCTGGCCACCCTTGCGACCAGCCTCGACGGGGTCAACCTTGCCGCCAGCGAACTCTTTAGCTTGCATCAGTATGTGCTTCAATGGTGAAGGTGGGAAAGTAGTCACTCACGTCCGTTGCCGCCGGAAGAGCCAGTAGACTCGGAGCTACCGCCAGAGGAGCTGCCACCAGTCTGACCACCCTGCTTGCCAGCCTCATGGGGGTCAACCTGACCCTGAGCGAACTGACCGGTACCGACACGCTTGTCAGGGGTACCGTCCTCCTTGAGACCGCCGTGCTCTACATTCCGAGTCAGCCGAATGATCCATAAAGTGAAGACGAAGGAGAAATCTCATACCAGTGGGCTTGTAAGTTCCAGACATATTGATTGATTGAAGAAAGTAAAGACTTTGTTCAGAAGTTGTTTTGTGTTGAGTGAGGTTATGAGAGAAGGAGTAAGAGCGATGTTGTTTGAATGATGATGAAGGAGAAGTAGAAGAGGTGGCAGAGGACGAGGTACTTATACGTCTCTCTCCCATCGTTTTCGCGCGCGCGCTCCCTGGTCCTGCTGAAGGGTCAAGATGTCACCATACGAAGCTGAAATCTCGCTTGCGGATGAGGTGTGATGATGCAAGGCAATGGTGTAGAGTTGATCGTTTGAACAGCGTTAGTGGAGTAAGCGTGATGCATTGAGGCGGGATGGATAGCTTTCCCCACAGATCGTGCTTGGGTGTCGTACCTGAGTGGAACGGTGGGACCCAGATTTCATCAGATATGACGCTTATACAGCTGATCTTCTGCCCGATACAGCATTAATTGATATTCTGTAGCGTGTCATCGCCGTGTCGAGCCCCGCGCTTGAGGCAGCGGCTGAACTGCAGCACTGACTGTTTGTTTGACGGATCAAAATAATCTACCATGGGAACTGAGGCTCTTTCTCAACCTCCCATTGAGATTTTCTCGACTGAATTATCAATGCAGCATAGCTCTATCTCTTGCGAGTTCTCTCGTCAAGATCGAGCAACATCTGCTCAACCGATGCAACAAAAACCACAAATGTCGCCATCAGGGTTGTTTCTCATCCCGGTGGCAAACGACGCCATCTCCATCCCAATCTGGCGTAAAGTGGTTTCGCGAGACCCGTCACGCGAAACATGACGCGTGCATTTCAGCCGCTTCCCCCCAAACATAACAAAAAGATGTTGTCATTGAGCCTCATATTTGCACGTTTTATTCCACGTACTCCACCCGTTCTACCAGATCTCATTAAACTTAATCGGTTCCTGAGGCTCTGGAAAGCGATGAACTCGATGAACCTGCAGTATGCGGACTAGTTTCTCGTTCGCATGGAACAGATCAGATCGATATACCTCCCCCTCGTGATGCTAGAAGCTGGGTTTCTTGGTAAGTGCTTCATGCAGGGGAACACGGGGATGCAAACGTGGGATCGAAGCGTGAAGTTTGAAACTCTTTTTGACATCACTATTCTGATGATCTGTTTACTATTGGCACAGGTGGAGATGGTTGCGGCATTTCGCGACGGTATTGTGAATCCTGCAAGTCACTTTGCTCATTTCATCGGTGCGATGGAGGTGTCATCGTGACTCTGCAAAAATGAGTGTGGTCATTGCAAGCGGTGGTGTGAGAGTGGGGGTGATGAAGAGGACCAAAGCATGTCTTTGTGCATCCTGCACTGCGTTTGCTCAATTGACATGCTGCCTCTACGAGCCACAATGAACATGAGAAGTGCTTACCGCTCTTCTGCACGTCTCGAGACTGCAGACGCCTAAGGGCAGTACCATACGACCCTGATGTACGATCAATGCTGCAAGATACGGGACACCACGATCAGCAGCCCAAGTCACTCATTGGAGCTTCACTCTACGCATTATCGCTCAATTGCTGTGCAAAGACACAACCGGGCCTTCTGTCTCCACCGAGTGAGGAGTGCAAGGAATGGCCTTCAAGACTAGCCAGACTTGAAAACACATCAAGTCAGCAGGTAGGTGAAAGACGGGGTTTGCAGCAATTGATCTGCTGCATGTTCGAGAATTATTCTTCGATGAGGCTCTCATGGAACTGAGGCTCTTGCTGTCCTCATCGTAGAAATGCGGAGAAGAAATTACCCCTCACACCCCTCCTTGGAGAAAGACAAGTCCGCTCGAGACTGCCGGATGAACGAACCCCCGCAGCCACGAAGGTACAAATGTCGGCAATCTCGCACCTTGAACAACTCATTCCAATTCGACAAGGAAGCAGCTTCATAACATGGTCTCGGCAAAGAATTACAAAATCGCGTGCATCCCCGCTGATGGCATTGGCCCGGAAGTCATTGATGCTGGAGTCACGGTGCTCAAGGCTCTCAGTGCGGCCAGCAAGTCATTCACATTGGACTTCGAACACTATGATTGGAGCTCAGAGACGTACAAGAAAACCGGCAAATATATTCCTGACAACGGACTCGAAGACTTGAAGAAGCATGATGCGATTCTCTTCGGTGCTGTAGGAGCTCCAGGCAAGTGAATCATGGAACGATGTCGAGAGAAACGACTGACGGCAGAAACCAGATGTCCCTGATCACATCTCCCTCTGGGGCCTCCGTCTAGCAATCTGTCAACCCTTCCAACAATACGCGAACGTCCGCCCTACCAAAATCCTCCGCGGCACCGAGTCACCCCTCCGCAAAGCACAAGCCGGAGATCTAGATTGGGTCATCGTCCGCGAAAACAGCGAGGGCGAATATGCTGGTCAAGGTGGCCGCAGTCACAGAGGTCAACCATGGGAGGTTGCAACTGAGACGTCAATTTTCACCCGTCATGCTGTTACCAGACTCATCAAGTTCGCATTCGAGGTCGCACAGAAGAGGGAGAAGAAACATATTACTGTGGTGACCAAGAGTAATGCACAGAGAAATGGTATGGTGATGTGGGATGAGATTGCTGCCGAAGTGGCAAAGGACTTTCCGGACGTCAAGTGTGACAAGATGCTTGTGGATGCGATGACCTGTAGAAGTAAGTGTGCTGGAAGTGCGGATACATTGGGCGGTCCTCGAATCAGGTTGGCGTGGACGAGATGGCTCTCAGGAGGCCTTTCTCATTGATGCCGGACCCGGTTCGTGAGCTGGCTCGCTGGAACAGGACCGCACCCTTTTCCTTATCATTACCCTGCTAATCGTATCTTTAGTGGTGCTGCAACCGCAATCACTCGACACCATCGTCGCTACGAACCTGGTACGCACTTTCGAGCCTTGCTTACCAGATCAACACTGACACTCTTCCAGCACGCAGACATCCTCTCCGACCTCGCCGCAGCCCTCGCAGGCTCAATCGGCATAGCACCAACCTCCAATCTCGACCCTACACGCCAAAACCCCAGCATGTTCGAACCCATCCACGGCTCCGCCTTCGACATCACCGGAAAGGGCATCGCCAACCCCGTCGGCACATTCTGGACAGCAGCAGAGATGCTACGCTGGTTGGGAGAAGAAACCGCCGCCGACAAACTACTAGACTGCGTAGAAAATGTGTGTGGGAATGGGGTGATGACAAAGGATTTGGGTGGTGACGCGAATACCAAGCAGGTCACTGATGCGGTCTGTAAGGAAATCAAGAGATGTTACGCGTAGACACGTGTAAAAGGGAGTAAAGGTGGATGCCTGGAGGTTTGCTGCTTTGTAATGAGTTTTGTAAGCAGATAATGCAGGTGGTGAGCACTGAGCAATGAGCAGTGAGCAAAAGATTACCCCGCAGCGTCATGTCAGGGCGCAAACACTCACAAGTGCATATAAACACTTATCTCGCGCTCACTTCGTACTAGTCAAAACTCATCGAATACTTTGCGCATCATGTCAGATATCAAGCTATACAACATTTCGGTCCCACAGGCGAAAATTGACCGCTTGCAGCAAAAACTCGCGGTTGTGAATTTACCCGATGAGCTTGACGATGCCGGCTGGGATTATGGCGCACCACTTGGAGATATCAAAAAACTCGTCACTTACTGGCAGAACGACTACGACTGGCGCAAACACGAGGCGAAGCTGAATGAGCTGCCCAACTACGTTACCGGTGTTGAGGTTGAAGGGTTCGGTGATTTGCAGATCCATTTCATCCATCAGCAGAGCGCTGTCAAGAATGCTGTGCCCCTGTTATTCTGCCATGGATGTGAGCATGCTTGATCTGACGCATGAGTGATGACTGATGATCAAACAGGGCCCGGAAACTTCACTGAGGTCTCAAAAGTCTTGCCGTTGCTTGCAGATACCAAAGATGGCGCACCGGCCTTCCATGTCGTTGCGCCTTCCTTACCAAACTTTGGGTTCTCCGAGGGCGTCAAGAAGCGAGGTTTTGGTCTGCCGCAATACGCTGAAGTCTGCCACAAACTCATGTTGAAGCTGGGTTACAAGCAATATGGTGAGTATCACTCCGACCTACCGTCATGTTGTGCGTATCCACTAACTTGTCGCAGCAACTCAGGGCGGAGATTGGGGCTTCTGGATCACAAGAACCATGGGCAACCTCTACCCAGAAGCATGCAAAGCCTCACACATCAACATGATACCTCCTGCCATCGATGCAGACCTCAGCGCTGCGCTCAACGACTTGTCCTCTTTCAGCCCACAAGAACAACAAGCTCTCCAGCGCCTAGCCAAGTTCCGTGACGACGGCGCAGGCTACAGCCACGAACAATGCACGCGCCCTCAGACGATCGGCTACGGTTTTTCAGACAGCCCTACTCTTCTCCTCTCCTGGATATACGAGAAACTCCACGATTGGAGCGACGAGTATGCCTGGACCGCCGACGAAATCCTGACGTGGGTATGTATGTATTGGTTCTCGACCGCAGGCCCTGCAGCCAATGTACGCATCTATTACGAAGCCAAGCATGAAAAGGACATCAAGTCCATGACTGCAGCGACTGGATATATTCCCAATGTCAAGATGGGCGTGATGTATAATTGGCGGGACATGGAGACGAGTCCGAAGGCGTGGGCGAGGAAGCTGGGGGATGTGGTGTTTGAGAGCGATAATGACAGGGGTGGTCACTTTGCCGCTTGGGAGAAGCCTGAGCACATGGCGAGAGATTTGAAGGATATGTTCCGCAAAGGAGCTGAAGCTGCCGGTGGCTTGGGCGACGCGAACGGCTACGACGATTGAAGGTGTCGTCGGACGTGGGGTACGGAGGGGAAAAGTCGTGGGCGATGTCAGGTATGAGGACGTCTTGAGTATACGAGAGGGAGCGTCAGGTAAAGGAGCTAACTACGAGATAGATCATCTTTGTTGTTGCAACTCTCGCTGCCGGCTCTGCTTACCTATTCGAGCCCCTCGAGACGATGAGTCGTTTTGGTAATCAAACTTTCGTCACGAAGATTGCCAAGTCGGTCACGTGCCTTTGTACCTGTCTCCACCTCACCTCCTTGCACGGTCCCTTGAGGCCGGAACAGTCCGGCCACTCCAGGTGATACAGAGAAGTCAAGAGCGCACAATTCCGGCCTCTGAGGAACATCTCTTTCCATCAACTCAACAACATCAGTTGTTTGTAGGCCACACAACAAATGCTAGAGGTCAACAAGGCTTCTGAAGCCTCTTCAGGACACCTCTAGAAAACTGCCCAAATGCGCCATCGCCAAACCATGTCGTCGCCTGTGTATACCAATCTGACCTGGACGACGACGCACAGTAACGGCAAGTGAGCAAGTGGATACATAGATAAGGACATGGCTATCACATCGAGGAACAATTCCGGCCACGCCTATAGAGACGCACGCTTTCGCCCACACTTCCAAAATTCCTTCTCTCAACTCAGAAACAACGAATTTCCAGTTCTACCACTTTCTCGTTTTTCACCATGCCTGGCATTATCACCCAACCTTCTACCCTCTCTGTCCCTCATGACCCCTCTGAGCTACCTCCTGGCTCTGACCCTTTCCTTATTACTGCCCAGAATGGCTACCTTCCTACCCAACTGCCTCTTCGGAGGTTGCCCAAGGCCTTTGATGCATTGAGCGATATCCTCGACGACATGCCTATCCTCAAAGAAGATGGTACTGCCGGTCTTCTTGCCACCTTCAAGCTTGGCCCCCTCATTGACTCTGGCGCTTTGCCGGATCTGACCCATGAGATCGATAATCTTGTTGTTGAGGGTGGTGAGGTCGATATGGCTGCTATCACTGCTGCTTTCCGTGATTACTCGTGAGTCGTGTTGACATTGGTCGTGCATGAGTGTTTACTGACTGCTTGGTGTAGCTTCGTTGCTTCTTCTTATTTGCTTGAACCTTGCTGGCAGGTGTATAGCAACAATGCTGATGATGGGTATGGTCTTGGACGTCAGGTCCTTCCCAAGTGTATCGCTGGGCCTTTGGTCAAGTGTGCTGAGATGTAAGTTGAAACCTGACCATGGGATATCAAATGAGTCACCCCATGCTAATATTGACAAGCCTTGACATCCCAGCATTCATGTCCTATGCTGCTTCGTACGCTTTGTACAACTACTACCTCGTCGATCCTTCCAAGGGCCATGATGACTACTCCAACATCCGTCTGATCCGCGCATTTGAGAAAGGTCTTGACCCGAAGTCCTCCGAAGCTGGCTTCATTCTCACCCACATCCACATGGTCGCTCAGACCGGCAAGCTAATTGAAGGTGCCGCCGGTGTCGTTGAAGCCGTCGATGCAGCTCGCAGCGACAAGAAAGATGACCACGCCATCTCCGACGCCAAAGTCGGTCTTCAATCCATCCTCCAAGCCATGACGGTCATCGAAGCCAACATGGAGAAAATGTGGGCAAACTCTCTACCCAAAGATTACATGACCTACCGCACCTTCATCTACGGCATCACCAACCAATCCATGTTCCCCGACGGTGTCGTCTACGAGGGCCAATACGACGACAAGCCCCAATTCTTCCGCGGCGAGTCTGGCGCCAACGACAGCATCATCCCCCTCCTCGACCACGTCTGCGAGATCCCCATGCCCGAAAACCCGCTCACTCAAATCTTGAGAGAATTCCGTCAATACAGACCTAAACCCCACCGCGAATTCCTAACCACCATCCGCGAAAAGGCCGCTGATGTCGGCGTCCGCGATTTCCTCACCAACTCCGGCGATCTCAGCCTCGTGGTCCTGTATCTCCGCGTTCTCGACCACATCCGCAGTTTCCGCTGGCGTCATTGGCAATTCACCCGTGAGTACATCATCAAGCGCACTTCCCACCCCGTGGCCACCGGAGGAAGCCCGATCATCACTTGGTTGCCCAACCAGCTCAGCGCAGTCATGCAATTGATGGAAGATGTATGCAAGGGTTCTGGATTGTGGGCCGTTCTCGCCGAGGGCGTTTGGAGCGGTGGCGGTGCTGCTGCATCCTTGACCAAGAAGGAATTCGAATTGATCAAGGATATCATGGATAATGCGGTGGATCAGAAGGAGAAGCTTGCAAAAGAGGTTGCCAAGTATTGTCAGGACAGAGGCGTTGATGCTTCAAAGGTTTGAAGCATCTCGCTTTACTTTTTTGAAGGTTGATTCAGTATGGCTGCGTTGCTCTTTGGTAGAAAAATTGATTTACTGTTGTTTTTCGCGTAATTTTCACATCACCTAAATCTTGCCTTTCCTATCAAGAAGGTATCAGTGTGTCTAGATCTTTGTGTTTCACAAACTCCTGTTCGCCGTTCTAGGGCTGAACGGTTATACCGTTGGAGGTACTTAGGAGGTGAGGCGTCGAGCCGCAAAACGGACTCGATCAATGAACGACAACATCTGCAGCAAGGTGAAAACACCTCTTGTGTAATAACGACTATGACAGTCTATTATCTACCCATTTTCGCTCACGAAAGGTGAGATTTTACTTTCCTGACAGGCGCAAGGCAAGATGCACATAGAACTGTCAACACAAGATGATGTTCTCGTTAAACCTTCTTATACGAACAGTTTACTACAACCGTTGTCGAAAAGAACAAAACACATGATAAAGTATGTACACTTATAACTACACAGAGATCTTATATAGCCATCGCTGCTTTCTCGTTTGTTAAACCCTTCCGTCTTCTTTACCTCCTGCTATTTACTTGTACTACCTTTTGTTCCAATTCTTCACCAAAATGTCCCTTCTCATAAAATCAACACTCCTTTCGTTTCTTCTTCCTTTGGTCTCCGCAGGTCCCTCTGGTTTTGGCCATGCTTTTAGTTCCGGTCCCACTGCAGACGGTAATTGGATTCGCACTGCAAATTCTACGCTGGTCGTTCCCTCGCCACCCCTACCACAAAAAGGACTGCTTTCGCTGTGGGTAGGCATGGGCACTAGTAATGGCGACTTGATCCAGGCATTGGTGGAGAGCTACAACGACAATATCGACTATGACTGTGGTGTACTCGATGGTGATTGGTGTACTTTGGCGAGTGCGTTGACGAGCAACGGACAACAAGGAGGAACACAGGTACACGCGAACGCGGGAGATGAAGTACAGATGAATTGTGAGTGTTGTCGCTTGAATCAGAGGATACATAGAGGTTCCTAATGGAAAACACAGATTTGTATAACGACAACACGGGAAACTATGATCAATACGTCCTCCTCAACGGTGACCTCGTCTCTACGTTCTCAACTTGTACATTCCTCCTACCCGCTTCTTTGCCTTCCCAAACTGACGGCAGGTACAGCATCAGGTAAAGCACTAGGTTGGGGCACAGCTGAAGAATGTAACCAAGCGCCCCCAGCCTACCCCTGCGGACTCACTCCCGCTCACTCCTGGATAAACACCGTCCTCGTCCTCGACCAACCGCAACCAGATTACTCAAACACCTTCGGCACATTCGGCGCCTCCGGCACCCTCACCTCCTCCGACGGCGGCAAAACCTGGACAGCAGATAAACTCACCATCGATACATGGAACTACACACCAACATGTCCTGACGATGATGGTTATAAACTCACCACCCTTGACAACAGTGTATTCAACACAACATGCAATTCCGATTTCGTGGGTGGGGAGTTGAAGAACAGCACGATGGGGAGTATTCAGGATTGCGTGACCGCTTGCGATGAAACTGAGAATTGCTTCTTCGCTGTCTGGGATGGGGAAAATTGTGGGTTGAAGAGTTCGGTTGCGGAGAAAGTGGTTAGGGAGGGGATGATTGCTGGTTCGTTGGTTTCGAAGGGGTGTTGATAGATGGGAACTTGGATATATTTTGTGTCAGCTCCTCGTGACTCTTGAAAATATGCTTTTTTGAAGCTTTGTTGTGATACGGGCAGGTTGCGTAGTGGATTTGCGTGTCTACTGAGAACGAATATGATCAGGCGTTTCCGGTGGAAAGCATAGCGTGAAGGGGGTAGTTTTTGCATCGCGACAAGCAGTTGTGATGAAGTACGACAGGTGATGTGAAAAGCTCCCTCGCTGAGCCTGCGCGCAGAAATGGGAATAATCATTGGTTCAGAATGGTATCCGATATGCGCTGATTGTGTGTACTCAAACTGTACATGTGGTCGCCAAATATCATGTCTTAACCACCGAAAGCACAGTATCCGCAAACGCCGCAGCCCCAGCCATCAATCCCACAGGCACCTCCCCAACAGTATTGAAATACCTCCCTACATCCATCGCATCGTCGAAGAATTGCCAAACATGACATTTCCCCTCCGTCTTCTCGAAAACAACTTTTACACCGTCTTTCTCCAAGACTTTCACAAAAGCTTCCACATCGTCGGCAAATAGATCATTCAAGCCCACGGTGACGCATACTTTTGATGGCAAGATATCAGCCCAGGATTGATTGTTGGGTCGAGGACGCAGGTAATTGATGACATGAGCGAGTTCGGTGTCGCAGGAAGTGGGGATAAAATCATGGCCAGCATCTATAATGTGACTGCGGACTAGATAATCCTTGTTCTTGTTATGCACAAAAGACCCATTGCTAGAGCAGCGTAAGTCTATCCATGGCGAGATGAGGAAAGCGCCTGCAGTTGGTTTGGGAAGCTGTGTGTCGGCTAGTGCTGAGAAGAAGGAGATGACAAGATGTCCACCTGCTGAGTCACCTTGTAGAGATATTTTCGATGGGTTGATGTTGTGCTCGTTGATTAGATATTGATATCCTGCTAGGGATTGATTGACTGGAATGGGCCATTTCGCTTCCGGAGCGAGAGAGTAGTTCAGTGCAAAGACGGCGACAGAGACACCTCTGGCTGCAGCAATCTCGGCAAGGCGTAAGAAACTCGACAGCGGTGTTGCAGGATGACCAGTCTTGTAGCCACCGCCGTGAAGGTAGTAGATGACCAAGTCGCAATCCTCTGCTTTTTGCGGGTTTCCAGGAGCGCCCTGGCAAATCCAGTATCCAGCGAATTCGGGAGTCAATACTCGTTGATACAATTCGTGTTTGACGTCGGCGAAACGAGTAGATTTCTCGAGTCTAGCCTCGGAATTCTTGCCAAAAGAGCGCATTACACTTAGTGGTACGACATGTTGAATACTGTTTAAGCCCGTCAGCAGGTGCTGCACAGCAACAAATGATCCGAAAACGTCTTACGCGCGAGTATAGGAAAGTCCAAAGTCTCTTTTGAGCGAAAGACCATTGCCTTTCGATACCAGTCTGCGAAGTAGGACTCGCAGTAAGGTCCAGGGGATGAGAGGTAAGAATAAAATGCATTGAAGCTTCTCCTTCAATGTAACTTTGCCGAAATTTGGATTTGGCTCCATTGCTGCTTGTTGTTTCGACGACATCACAAAGAAGAACGAAAGTGAGTAGAATCAAGTGATCTTGTTGCTGGGGCGAAGGATGTACAATAACACCCAAAAGAAGCTGGGGACATCTTTATATTTATCTCGCCGGATATTCTTGAGATGCGATCCCGGATTGGCGCAAACGTCTGGGGAGGCAGTGGGTGACAAGTGAGGGGTCCAAGAAACGGCCGGCGAAACTCTAGGAGAAACACCTGCAAGCCCGGCCTGGGCTTTCGTATTCGCAAGCCTCGTATACGTACCTCAGATATACGAAGACACTCACTGAACATCAAGGTGTGAAAAGTACTCGATCAAAATCTCGCATGAAACTCTTTCCATAGTCTCGATGTGTCATCATTGCGATAGCTTTCATCCAGACGTGCCAGTATATCTGCGAAGCTTTGTAGATATGTACGCGCTCGGTGGATGGTGGTGTCGTCGCCTTCAAGAGCACAATCCAAGAGACTAGCAGCGACTGTTCTCGCTTTGACAATCTGTGGAATGGTCAATATTACATTCTGCATCAATCTCTTGTATTGAAAACGTACCAAAACATATCCGTTCGGCTTCAAATTTGCTTCAGAGATGTTGTTTAAAACGTCCATCAGTTGTTCACAGATACCTTCTCGTAGATTCCAGATAAGCTTCCGGTGGTAGGCCTGATCCTGGTCTGTAGCTTCATGTGCATTGTTCAGCACAACCAAGTGCTCAAGAAGAAGGCTTTGTACCCAGACATGAGTCACATGGATGTTGGCGGTCATTCTCTGGAATTGTGCGTCCGAAGGTGTCTCCGAAGCAGTCCAACAACTCAATTGCGGCGGTATGTTGTCCAGAGTGTGCGTTGCTTTGATCAAACGCGTCATGATCGATGGTTGCAGAGGCGCCTTTTGTATGTGTTTTCCGCAAGCACAGCTTCCAAGGTCGACATGGCAGTGTTCATCGACAGTATGAAATGACAATGCCGTCGACGAAGCATCTTTGAAAATTGGGACCAGGCAGTCGCTGATGCGAATGAGGGCGTTGAGTCCAGACACGAGCGGTACCTTTTCAATAGGCTGTGCACTAATTTCAGTAGTTGTGATGTACTCGTCGTCAATCTCCATGGGCATTAGATGTTCAGCATCAGCGGTTTCGAACTTGAATCGATCTCCAATGGAGTCAAAATCCACATCTCTAGTCCGAGAGTGTCTGCATGTAATCAGTCGTGGACTGCGGAAATGAGTCTGAAATCGAGTTCGATACTCACGACCAGCCTATATAGCTCAGCCAGAAGGCTTTCTTTCTGAGCTGAGATTCCACGTAATCTAGTTCGCGATAGCTTGCAATTCTGTGTAACCCCAGTTCGGTAGCGATGGTGTTGCACTCAGCAAATTGAAGTTTAGCTCTGTTGCGATGACCCAGATGTGCGTTCGTTACCGACATCAGATACATGATAGCCCACTTCTCGTGTGAGAGTTCGTCTTGGTAATCTGGAGGACGAGCTACCATGATGGCATGATGAATATCAGCGATAGCCGTTCTTCTGTCAGTGAAACCAACGCTTGCATCTTGCTCCGTATATTGCTCAAATTTGTGTGGTAAGATCCCAAAGACACATCCACACATGGCTAGGCAGAACATCTGGAATGTCAGGTCGTGATGATGTTTTCCGTTCTGTAGATTTGACACGAATGTCGGAATGTGTAGGACTGGCATAAGTGCGTAAAGGACATCCAGATAGTCTTGCATAATTATGTCGAAGCTTGGGCAAGAAATGAGCCGATGCACCAAGCACGTTCGAGAAGCAGAGTGTGAGCTGCCACCAGGAGATTGGTCGATCAGGTTGTTTCCGATCTCCGAAGTTGATTGCGGAGTCGACATCGCTTCTGGAGCTGCCCCGACTATGTTCCTCCTAGAACAAGATGTAAGATGATGCAGGTATCGTTCAGCCTTGAGCCACTTGCCTCTTTGGCGGTGGACCGCGTCGTTTGTTAGGCATGATATAGCTGCATTCTAGCTCTCCCAGGGTGCATGCCTGGCAATCTTTACCAGCTTCGGACGCGATGCATTTGATTTTGCGAAGCCTGCAATAATCGCAGGCCTTGGTCGCTGGTACTTTGACATTTCTACCCATATTGGCGCGTTAGTGCCAAGTTTTGGGCGTTTGGTCTGAGGAACATGGATGGCAATCGCTCCTTCTTCACATTGTGAGGAAGTGGAGAAGTTGTGGAGTCGACAGGGCAAGAAGGTGCGATGAACGGGCGCTGTGGGAGGCGAAACCTCGGCAGATGCGGGGTCTATTAATAAATCATACTCTCGCGACCCGATACTCAAGTTGGCATTCAGTTATTGGAATACATCATACATCTGAGATAAACGTCTAGGGCTGTCTGTGGTAGTCAGTTCTAGCACGAACTGTTTTTGGATTGAGCGGCCTTGTGCTACATTTCAACCGAAATAAAAGCATCATTGAAACCTAGTCTAATGTAGCCTCTCGAAAGATCTGTGAGAAGTTATGACGGATAGCAATCGCATACTAGTCAGAAAAGGCATTGAACCATGTAAAGCGAGAGACGAAAAACAATTTTAATCCGTGACCAGTATTGTGATTATTCTTAGACAAGGTTGCGCCATCAGAATCAGATACGACGCGGAAATCCTTGACCATGCCTTCTTGTTGGTGGTTATAATTTGCTCGTCAGATCTTCTCGATCAGTCAAAATCTTGAACGATGCCTTCACGTCCGCTCTGCTTGCCGAAATCGCAATCTCAACAACATGCTCGCCGCCCGCAACAGTCCATCTTGAGCTACCTTCATCCCATTCAGAGAACTCATTGCGCGTGAATGCGATAGACGCAGAGCCGGCCTCACCAGCCTCTAGATGCAGTTTTGCGAAACCGACAAGCTTTCGCTGTGTCTTTGAATTGGTCGAAGATGCCGGAGGTGTGACGAAGACTTGTAACACTTCGCCACCGCTGGAATTCCCAGTGTTATTTACATCGATGGAAACAATGAACTCCGAAGCCGAGCCACCATATGCCGCATCTGTGCCACAAGCAAGATGAGCGTTGCTGTGCTCAAAGGTGGTGTACGAAAGACCGTATCCGAAAGGAAATAGCACAGTCTCGGGGTGATGATCATAATGGCGGTAGCCAATGAAGCTACCTTCCGCATAGTCGACTTGCAAGGTCTCCATATTTCCCGGGAAGTTTCCATATGCAGGTGTATCTTCAATCCTGCGGGGGAAGGTGACTGGAAGACGTCCACTGGGATTGATCGCACCTGTAAGGACATCGACAATCGCATTGCCAGCTTCCTGACCTGGAAACCATGTCTGCACAACAGCCTTGACTTTGGACAACCAAGGCATCGCTATCGGTACTCCGGTCGACACGACGACGATTGTGTTCGGGTTGACATCAGCCACGGCGTCTATGAGCCTGTCTTGAGAGCCGTCTGCAGGTAGATTCATGGTTTTCATGTCGCGACCTTCAAATTCCCAAGCAGTCGTGTTGCCGACAAAGATTATGGCAGTCTCTGCATCTTTAGCAGCCTCTACAGCTGGCGTGAGAAGGTCTCTTTCAGCCATTGACCGCTCCATTATGCCGAGAGATACTCCCATGGCGCCGTTCAGTAACAACAGGCCAGACTTGTTCGCCTCCGGCTTCAATTCAATTTTAATTGCACAAGATTCGCCTTGTTTGAAGTCAAAGAAACATCTTTGTCCTTCGGAATTCCCTTGAAGAAAGGCTACTGGGTCGGCTGTACCACCTTGAGTACTCATGATGAGCTCTCCATTGATGCAGAGCGTTGCAACGCCGATTGAACTCAACTCAAGCTGATGATGGCCGGTCTCTTTGGTCGTGAAGGTGCCTTCGATAATGACCTTGCTAGACGGTGCTTGTCCTAAACTCATGTACCGGCTAGTTTGTACAGTACTGACTGCATCAACCTTCTCGGGGTTATCCAAGCTGTATTTGGTCAGTGTCAAGCCGGCGGTGCCTTGGAGGTCAGCCAGATTTTCGGCAAGCACTGGCAGAGTTCGATACATGTGTGCTCCTTCCGCATATAGGAGTTTCGTCTCGGTGCCGAGCGTCTTCTCAAGCGCTTCATAAGGCGTGATCTTGTAATGCGCATTGACAGAAGCAGAGCCACCGCCGTGCGCTAGGCATTGTTTCGCCAACCCAAGAACTGCTATCTTCTTGATGCTTTTGGGATGCAGCGGGAGGATGCCGTCTTGGTTCTTGAGAAGCACGATGCCTTGCGCGCCAGCCTCTCGGATAAGTCTAGAATGTTCAGGATTGACGACTGCGCATTCGGCGATGATTTCTGGATGTTCGAATTTCCCCGTGGCTGAGATCAAGTTCAGCACTTCCGCCACCCGCTGATCAATGACCCCTTCGCTGAGCTTCCCACTTGCGAGCGCGCCTTGGATTGCACGTTGCGAATAGTATCTTCCAGTGCCGGGCATTTCCAATGCAAGTCCAGCGTTCAACGATTCAGCCGTTGAGTTGGTACCTCCCCAGTCAGACATACAGAGGCTAGAGAAATGGTCAGTTTACGTATCTTGTGACAATGTACCAGAAGTTGAACCCACCCTCTCCAACCCCATTCTTCTCTCAATATCGTCTGGAGAAGGACATCATTCGCATCCGCGTGTTTACCATTGATAGAATTGTAGCTCGTCATTAATGCCCACGGTTTGGCTTCTTTGATGGCAATCTCGAAAGGTTTCAGATATATCTCTCGCAGTGCCTTCTCGCTAACGTTGGCATTCATTGTGAAACGTTTCGTCTCTTGTTCGTTGACGGCGAAATGCTTGATCGTGGCGCCGACGCCTTGATCTTGAAGGCCACGGATGTACTGGGATGCAAGTCTACCAGTGAGGAGGGGGTCTTCCGAAAAAGACTCGAAGTTGCGGCCACCGAGGGGGTGCCGGTGAGGGCAGACGGTGGGACCCAGACTGTTATGCTGATCAACATTGTGAACTCCCAACAAGTCAGTAACCACTTACAGCACATTTGCTCCTTTGGTCAAAGTCTCCTCGGCCAGGGCCTTGCCAACTTTGTATGCAAGCTTAAGGTCAAAGGTTGCGGCTAGGGAAATTGAAGCTGGAAAGCATGCAGCCGTGGTCCCACCAGAGAAAGCCGCACCGCGAGCACCATTGGGTCCGTCGGATAACTAAACGCATTTAGAACCATCGTCACAGTATCAGAGCATGAGGTATCACCTTTAAAGATGGTATTCCAAGTTCGGGTATCTCTTGTGTTTCCCAAAAGTTCTTGCCTGCTAACAGGCTGATCTTGTCGAGCTGTTAGTTCTAAGAACCGCAACACATGACAAGATTGTAGATCCCACCTTTTGATCAAGAGTCATTTGGGTTATCAACCCTGAGATATCTTTTCTTGCAGTCATGGCAGTTGCAATCGTTGTTTAGTGCCGGGATGAGGAGAATGAGTCGTCAACATGGTCGTGGCACAGGCGTCACACTTTTATAAGTCATGTCATATCCATCATGCTCTGGAAGGCACGTTACCAGCTAACCCCACAAGTGAAATGTTGCTTGGGTGCGTTCTCCGAGGGTTTCGCCGGATGGCTTCCTGGGTCTTGTGGGGGGTGTCAACAACGAACAACGGTATCGGACATGGCTCCGGCAATCTGTACCTCGGCACAGTCTATGCTGGCTCGAGCGCTCTCGGAAGAAGGAGCTCCGAGTTTGACAGAAAATCTGGGGAGATTTTGAAGTCGTATTCGTGTCGTATTCGCGTTCGTACCTGATAGTTACGAATATGGATGATACGCGTACGGAGTATTGAGCGCCAGAATGGCTGTGTAAAGCCTGACGAAGTCGAACATCGCTTGCATTCGTTGACAAGAAGTTTCGGCCGAAGGGAGTTTTGTCGATAGTCAACCTGGACATATAAATCGGGCTTCTCTTGTATATCGATCGCTCAAGCTCGACAAATAGCCACATTTGACGAACATGGCGCTGTACGACACTCCCGAGGATATCGCCGCGCTAGCCACTCTTGATGATGAGTTTGCTCAGGTTCGTCTGCCAGCCACGAGATGCAAAGTTTGTTACTCATCAGAAGTCGATGTAGATTCTGGCCACCATGCCTCCTCAAGGAGCTCTTCCTGAGCCAAAGGTGATGCGCCAGTATTCGAATGCCATGGAGGAACAGCAGTATTCAGCCAGTGCGACTACAAAGGTCCGCGAGCATACCATCAAGATAACAATGCGCGATGGACATGAGAACGAAGCAATCGTGTATCAGTCGGCCTTGCGGTCCTCATCTCAGAGTCCGCTGGTTGTGCTCTGCTATGGCGGCGGTTTCATCTTGGGTACGAACAAACAGTACGCAGCAACTGCACGAGCTGCTGCGTTGTTGTACGGAGCGACCGTCGTCAATATCTCATATCGTCTCGCTCCTGAGAATCCTTTCCCCACTCCAGCCAACGATGTCTGGGACAACATTGAGTGGCTCGCCAGGAACGCTCATACCTTCAATGCCGACCTTTCCGCTGGGTTTATCCTCGGCGGCGGATCTGCTGGCGCCAATCTTGCAGCGGTAACAATGCACAAAGCCATCAGGACAACCCTGTCTCCTCCATTGACAGGGCTCTATCTCGCGGTCCCGTTCTTGTTGATGGAGGACATTGTTCCGGACCAATACAGGAGTCTGTGGATTGCAAGAAAGCAGAACGCCAAAGCGCCAATCCTGAACGAGGACGCCCTCAATGGCCGCCTACCTGCCGCATGCGAAATCTCCCGACTTCTCTCCTTTCAACGATCCGGAATCCTTCTCGAAGCTGCCTCGCACATATGTGCAAGTGGCTGGACTGGATCCTCTTCGTGATGACGGTCTTGTCTATGAGAGAGTGTTGAAAGACCATGGCATCGAGACCCGACTTGACGTCTATCCAGGAGTCCCCCATGGTTTCAACGGCATGTTTCCCCGTCTGAAGCAGAGCAAAAGGTTCGACATTGAGACGGCTGTGGGGCTTGGATGGCTTCTGAGGGTTAAGGAGGACAGAGAGAGAGTCGAGGCCTTCTTCATAGACATGCGCGGAGATGCATGAGCTGTAATGTAGATAACGAGGCTGATTGAAAATTAGTTCCGGAAGCGTTCAGATTCTTCTCAATCAGTGCTTGCTGTTGCTTGATGGGACCCAAGATTATGCTTTAGAAGACAGACGCCATAGAAACTGCAAGGCTTGGTTGGTTCTCGCGGATCCGAACAGTATCCCGAAGAAGAGTGTCCCAGCTACGCCTTTGTGAAAGTGCAATACACAGTCCGGATTCGTCCAAGTACGTCCCTCATGGCGAATCCCAAGGTGCTTTCTCAATTCGATAACGTGATATGCTCCTTCGGTGACGATAAAGCCGACGACTCCCACGGCACCCATTCTGTGATCGAACCCGGCGTCATGGTAGGTGGTGATGGTGTTGGCCACAACACCATAGAGAATCGCCATTGAGAGACAAGTACGTGCAGTCATGATGTCGAGGTGACTGTCTTTTGACATTGCGCTGCTTCCGTGGATGTAGGCAGATGGTCGCTATCTCGAGGTCGAAGAAAGAAACACAGTGGCATTGTGGCCTTGGCTGTACACCCGTTGCCGAGGAGGCGAGATGCATCAACTCTTCTGAGCCATGTTCATCGATCAGCAAGAATGCAGCCAGAGGCCATCAGCTACAGAGAAAATCTTCGTGCCCAGTCACAAGATGGCCGCGCCGCACATATTCCTAAGTGCAATGAAGGTTCGGATATGCAAAGGTTTCGCCTGGCGAGATTGTGACGTGGGCGTTCTGAAACTCTGCCAAGACATGTTGCAAACGCGGAGCAATCACGCACGGGCAAAGACTCCTCCGGGCAGTCAAGTCAACAAACTTTCCTGTCTCATCGCCAGTTTCAATTTCTCCCAAACTCCACGTTCAATGACAGATGCATCAGCACCATTGACCACCAAATCAGCGGAATCGCGGCCAGGCCGCGCCCGTGACGGAGATGATAGGCCTCCGACAAAACGTCGCCGGCACGAGTCCCAAGACCGCCAACGCCGCGAGATTGGATTGATGAGACAGAGCGATGGCACAAACGTACCAAGCTTTGTGGGCAGCTCGAGCGGCATTCACTTTGTCCGCTCGGTATATCAGGCTTTGACCAAATCTCAATCCCGCGTGCATATACCACCTCAGACGCCGGATCAGAACATCGTGCCTGGAGAAGAGGATCAATTGGACGAGGCTATTCCGTACAGCTCGAAAAATCTCTGGTCACCCAACGAGGTTGCTGCAGCCGACGGCGAGGACCTTGGATTCGATTTCGAGACATTGCAAACATGGAGCGAGAGCTATTTCGAGAATTGGCACACTGCTTATCCTTTCATTCACGCGCCATCTATCTTGGAATATCTGGAGCAGGAAGTTCGACCGAACAATCTGGAGAATCTTCACGGTCACCAGAGCCCACGCTTCACTATCATACGCTCTATCATGTCCATTTCTCTAGCAGACCGTAGGCAGTCTGGTCATCGATCTACGCAACCAATCCCTGCCAGCCTCGTCTTCAAATCTTTCAAGGAAGCCATGGAAAGTGTGCAAGACATGCTGTTTCTGCCGACCTCTATCGAAGCACTTCAAGCAGTCGTCTCGGTGCAGCTATTTCTGGTCTCAATGCTGCGTCTCAATGGTGCATCACGGCTGGGAGGCATGATAGTGAGAATGACATTCCAGATGGGACTGCACAGATGTCCCACGAGATATGCAGGTTTCGATACCGAACAAGCAGAACTTCGTCGGAGATTGTTCTGGACAATCTATTGTATCGATCGCCATTTGTGTCAGTCTCTGGGGTTACCTCTAACCATTCGTGACGACGATGTCGATGTTTGCTATTTCGACGACGAGAAACACTCGGCCGAGAATCGTCACAGGACCATCATGGACGACCGCTTGAGAGTGTTGAATTTTCTTACCAGGCATGCTTCCATCAAGGGACAGATCATGGAGCTTCGCAACAAGTCTGTTCATCAAAGAACGGCTAACCGTGATCAAGCTACCCTCATCAGCGCGAGAATCGACAAATGGGCGAACGACCTTCAGTATACCCTGGAGACCTCTGAACACGGCGAGACTGGAGATGTCAACAAGTTACATCAAGCTATCCTTTTGGTCTTACAGCACGAATCAGCCATATCGCTCAACAGACCACTACTTGCGCTGGAGAGGCACACTTCGGAATACATGGCTGCTCTACAAACTTGTATTCGTGCTTCCAGGTCTACTATTACCATACTTCATGGCTACCTTAAGAACACTACCACGCAGGATATCTCATCGTCGACTCCGGCACCTCTACTTTGGCCATCCTTGACTTGGTGTGTATGGATGAGTGCGTTCATCGTACTTCATGCGGCGATTGAAGGCGAGATGCCAAAGCCTGTCGCACGGAGGCTGGCAGATCAAAGTGTTGAGGTGCTCCGACAGCTCGCCCTTCGAGGCAGTGTATGGCCAAATGTCTGCGCTGTCGCCATCGATGATCTTTTCTTGAGGCTACTTCTCGACTCTGCTGTTACAACACCACAGTCGCCATCGATTCCACAGAGTGAAAGTACTCAAGCGCTGGATCATCCACAAACAGCCACCACTCTCCCCCGAAATGCAACGCGATACCAGAATTTCTCCCAGCAACCAAATCTCTTTCCGCAACCTGGAAGGAATGAACAGAATAGCCTGCAAAGTCACGCAGCAAACGTGATGGGTCCTTCACCTTCCAGCTTTGATCAGCATGTGACCATTCCTTGGATGTCCGGACCCGATGCTGCTGCAGCTACCAGCAACAATATCTTCGAACAATTTGACATTCCTTTCTGGATGGGTGACGACCAATACTCCTCACTCCTCGATTTCGAGATTTGAGGGAAACGATACCAAGACACTACGAGGCGATCATGACACTGTTCTGATTCGCAACTTTTACATACGATACTAAGCTATTTAGAGAACCGAGCTCTTAAGCGGGATACTTTGCGGCAACAGTATTGTACTCCTTTTGTGTCAACGGAGTCACTGATCCATGCTTCAGACCCTTAGGGAAGTTGGGGTAGTTCGAAGCAGTCCAAGCACCACTTTTCGCCGGGTCGGTAGACTGATAAGGCACATACTGAGTGTAATCGTCCAACAGCAGATGATAGAGTCCAGGAGTGACGTTGTCAACAAACGAAGCAGGACCTTCTCTCGGACTCTCTGGTCTCACATAACCAGGCGTACGCGTCCACTTGCCAAACAAACCACCAGTCGTCGTCTCGACATAAACCTGATTCACCGTCTCGTTCTTCAGGAAACGCGCAAAGTTGCCAGTCTTGCCTAGATATTGGAATTCTTGGTCGATGAGAGGTGTGTTGGCAAGAGCAAGATAATCCTTTGCCGGTGCAAAGGTGACGAAATCTTTGGTCGTGGTGTAACGGATGCGGTCGAGAGAGGCAACGCCAGTGTGTTTAGGGTCGGAATCGGCATAGAGGCGGGAAGACCAGAAGACGTAGAATTGGGATGTTGCGTCGTCCCAGACTGCCGAGGGTGCCCAGGTCATGCCTGCGCTTGCGCTCTCGACACTGCCTTTTGTTAGTACTTGCAGCAAGTGTATGGGCTGATGGAAGATCTTACGTGCGGAGAGAGGATGCAGACCAGTTGATCAGGTCTTTGGAACTCCAGACCACGATACCACGACTTCCTGTTCTTGTTGCGGCATCCCAGCTGAATCCTGCAGCATTGATATCGAGATCTGTTCTCTGTCAATATACATTAATCATTCAGGAACTCTTTTCGAGCTCACCAGTTGCGATCATGTAGTAATTCGTCCTCGCACTATCATGAGCCAAGAACACATCTCTCACACCCTTGGTCCCCACAGTCGACTTCAAAACCGGCTGACCCTTGTTCAAAAAAGTATAACTGCCAGCATCATTGCCCTTGGAAAGGTGGAATTGGACAGCAGGCGTGACATCTGAGAAGGTGGAAACAAGGTATCCGACATAATTGTCTGCTCTAGGTTGAAGCGAAGTAGATGCAGGAGCGGCAGTTACACCAGAAACAGTGATGGCGGCAATGGCACTTAGCCTAGTGATGGAAGTGAGAAAATGCATTGCTCTAAACGATTTGAAAGGATGATCGGAGGATTTGCTACTGGGGTATGATGCAGTTTATATACCTCTCCTTCCCTCCCTATGCGCATCAACATACACTCTTGTAATGGTCCAAATACGCGATCCATGGATGAAACACCAAAGGCAGAAAACCGAGGGGCCCCGCGAATTCTTCCCCACGACGCGGACCGAGCCCTAAATGATCTGCACCAGCACAGACGCCGACGGTGTTTCACACCGTCATCTGTTCGGATAATTGTCTTCTGGGCTCTCGTATATACGCTCCTATACGGGTAAAGGTTGTGAAGGTTGTATAGACTCGGCTGATGAGTTTCTGGGCGCTCTAGAAGTATTTTCGTGAGTGGAGAATGCTGAGGCGTTTTGCTTTGCTGGGCGGCTGGGGGTCATGGATGCTGGTGGGGTCGGAGGTTGAGGGATTTGAAGTTGGTGGGAGGACTGGTGCTGGCGACTGCGTTTTCGGTTGGTTATTGTAGGAGTCTTGTACGAATGTATTCGCTGTCCATCCGGCAAGCGACTCCGGACCTCGCGTTCTCTCTGATGCCTCTGGAGATGCTGCCGTATCTGGTTGCTGCTGATCCGATATTATGGTCCGTTGTCGTTTCCTTGTCGACACTACTTCTTGATTGCTGTGTTGGTGCAACGGCTCTGGCTCATCAGCTTGATGTGCTGTCGCTTGAGCTTCTGCTCGAACTTCTGCTTGCAAATCGCCAGTGCTGATCTTATGACGCATCCATTCTCTCTGCTGTTGTTCGCTGTCCAATGGATATCTTTGCCATTCTTCCACCTTGGCAATGCGTATCTCGTTGAACTCGAGTTGTTGTCGTTCCACCGTTTCTGATGTTGGACCGGCTGGAAGAACATTCTCTATTGCTCGTGCTTCCGAGGCATGGATTGTTGAGAGGGCTTGAAGTAATGCTGCTTCTGTGTGTGCTAGCCTATCTTCAATTTTGGCGATGTAACCTGAAGGAAGACCTCTGGCGAGAGCAGAACATCAGCGGATGTCCGAAGCCCCATACCACCTAGAGAAAGGTTTACCTCTTGCTTGTTCCAGGATATGTACACGCGAGACTTGAATGCGTGCATTGCGAACATGTCGGACTGCAAATTGGCGTCAGCCTACCTGAACATCGAGTCGAAATAGCTACCTACATTTTGCGATCACACTATAAAATCATGAGACTTTAGGACACGAAAAAAACCGAAGGAATCGTCGCCTACCTTTCTCTTTTTCGAGCGACAACTCTCACATGCAATGGGAGAAAAGCTCATGTCGTCTTTCTATCGAATGATGCTTGGCCTATTCTGGTCGTCGTGCTTTCGTTGTTCCGTTGATGACGAACGAGACTCCGTTGCGAAAATCGCGGTCTGTTCGTGAAAGCTGGTGCTTGTGGAGTTTTGTTTCTCCGACGCCGGTCGCACTTTCCCTGATACATGCTGGCCTCGTGCAGCAACAAGATATCCTACATTCTCGTGACTTGCGGGATGCAACTTCTATTCATTCTTGACTTCTCTCGCAAACGGTCCATTCGAGAGGAAGACTAGCCTGAATCAGCGATGAATGTCAACAACACCGATACCATTCAATGGGCCGCCAAGCCTGAAGTCTCCTAGCGGCCAAAACTTCTTGCCCACCGGGAAACACAAAGTGGCCACCTCTTCTCTGACAGGTTTCTACCCGTCCCGGCAAGAGATTGCAGACCGGCACCTACCATCTGTTCGTACCGACTCACGCAACCGGAAGTCTTCATTCTTATGGAATGCGTTGATTGCGCTCAGCGTGCGCACTGGATCTGAGGGTCTCATCCTGCGCCCAAAGCCATACCACGGCTGTGTAATGTCAGAGATTGAAACAGCTTTCTGCAGGAACCGTACACGAACATGAGCACACAAGACAGCTTTAGGTTCTGGTGACGCGTGGTTCTCTACGCTCAGACTCGGAAGAGTCGTCTTCTGTCACGGGAATGTCGGCAATGCGATAATGCGCCCCAGATAAGAAGCATTTTAAACCAGTCATATCGTTCAGTGGCGTCAATCAAGACTCGATAAGCATATCTGGACGGCAACGGTCACCTTGCACTCAAAATGTGGTACCGCCAGGATATCCATGACAGTATGCAACATTGTGACCCAGATAACGGCCCATGCCGATGAGAGACAAGATTACCAACACCTTCTACTGACAGAAATCGTCTTGTATATGAAGGCGATCATCTGCGCACCTGCATGCCAAGTACCTCCCACTCCATTACAAAACTTCTAGAAGACCGTCAGCATGAGATTTATCTCCCTGTGCATTCCAAGCCTCTTCGCTGCCGACGCTTTGGCCTCGTCCTTTGCTCGCGCTTCCTTCAAGCCAACGCACCGCTCGGTGCAGGCAAACCATGCTCGTCGTAGTGCATTGACGAAGAGAGATCTTTCGCCACTATGCTCTTCTACGGCGCCCGTCAAGCCCAAGATGTTCATCATCAGCATGGTAGGATCTATGACATCGAGCATGAACGAATTCAGGCTGACACACTTCACCAGTTTTCCTCCGAGGCAGACATCTGGTATGAGGACACCGCACTCAACCTTTACGCGAATAACGTGACCGTGCCTGGTTTCTCCTCCCTCTTTCCTGACGCCCACTGTACCGCGTCTGGTGAGGTGTGCCAAATGACCACTGGCGAGGGAGAAATCAATGCTGCCGGTTCAGTTCTCGCTCTTTGGTTATCCGGGTGCTTTGATTTGACCTCCACCTACTTCATGATCGCTGGTATCTCTGGCGGAAATCCTCATCGCGTGACCACCGGCTCTGTGACTTTCGCCAGGTACGCTGTACAAGTCGGCTTGCAGGGAGAATTTGACCATTCTCAAACTCCCTCCAACGCTACATCTGGGTACTATCCTCAGGGCGCCTACTACCCTGACGAGGCCAGTTCTGAAGATTATCCTGGTTCACTCTACGGCACTGAAGTCTACGAAGTTAACGAGAACCTCCGTGATCGTGCATACTACCTCGCATCCCTGGCTACTCTCAACGATACCGATGCTGCGATGTCGTACCGCGCCAAGTACGGTTACTCTCCTGCCAACCAACCTCCTAGTGTGGTCAAGTGCGATAGCGCCACGTCCGATCAATACTGGTCCGGATCTGTTCTGGGCGATGCGTTCGGCAACTACACCTCACTCCTCACCAACGGCTCCGGAATCTACTGCGGTACCCAGCAAGAGGACAACGCAACTCTAGAATCACTCCTCCGTGGTGCCATCCTAGGCAAACTCGACTACAGCCGCATCATCATCATGAGAACAATTAGCGACTTCGACCGCGCACCACCCGGCGAGACCGAAGTCTACCATCTTCTTTATGCTGAGCAAGAGGGCTTTGTCCCTAGTATCCAGAATATTCACAATGCGGGTATTGAGATTGTCAAGGATGTGATGATGTACTGGAATGGAACGTATGATAAGGGTTTGACACCAGGCAATTATATTGGAGATGTGTTCAACAGTTTGCCCGGTCCCATCTCGCCTGATATCGGCAACGAGGCCAACTACATCAACTAAGACTTCGCGAGAAGATTAGGAAGTTGTATATGATTATAATTTAGTGAGACCGGAGATCTGTACATAATCCTAGTCATCAGACCACACCCTCGCATAGGTATAGAGACCGTGACTTTCCACATATCCACTCCTTGCGTCTTGTCTCCATCTCATTTCTAGACATCATGATTGCAACATATCCCAGTCATACTCGTAACTCTTCTCCCCGGACGATGCCCGCGATCTGCCCCCACGGAATCCACATCTCCAACCACAATTTCTGACCACCCAATCAACACATTCTGGCCACTCTCTCCCTGGCCCACCGGAACCACCTCCTCCCCACTCAGAGCCTCATGACGAATTTTTTTCTCTCCCGCTCCCAAAGCCACAAAAAGCAACACTAAAATGCCCCCTTCCTTCGGCGACCTCACATACTGGAACACACGATTTTCCTCGGAAGAAAATTTCGACTGGCTAGTAACCGATTTCACAGTCTTGGAACCAGTGTTGCGTGAACTCATCAATGAGGGAAAAAGACAAGTCACAAGAGTTGAAAAAGATGATGGTGGAAAAGATGGTAAACGGAAAACACCACAAATCTTACACATAGGTTGTGGCAATTCCCTACTATCATTTCAACTACGCGAATTAGTGGAAACAGCAACACAGATCCACAATTGCGATTATTCCCCCGTGGTGATAAAAAGACAACGGCAGAGGGAAAAGGAATTACTTCAAAACGATCACGCTGCAAGATCAGGAGGGCAGGAGGTGCAAAGTCGCTGGTCGGTTTTGGATTTACTGGATCCGGAGCAAATGGCAAATGTCAGGAAGGGCAGTGATGGCGAATATGGTGGTGAGAATGGTGTATATGATATCATCATTGATAAATCAACCACCGATGCCATCTCCTGTGCTGAAGATATGGTGGTGAGTTTGCCTTATTGCATCAACATCAACAACATCAACACTTCCACCTCAAGCAACCACACCTCTCCAGAGAAAGCGGCAATATATCCTCCTCATATCCTAGCCATCCATCTGGCATATCTGGCGAGACCTGGATGTCGTTGGGTGGTGTTGAGCTATTCATCGTCCCGTTTCCCGGACTGGGAAGGTGAGGAAATGCCACAAGGATTACCACAACCTGGCGAACTTTGGAAATTGGTCAAGCATGAGAAGATCGTCCAATCGCCTGATCCGGAAGATAGAGTTCACAGACCGCCGGAGATGCATCATTTGTATATTTTGGAGAGGACGGGGGTGGAGTTGAAAGAGGTGTAAGGGCTCTTGGTTTGCTTAGTTATGCTATTCTGGAAACTGCTAAGGCGATGATGGATGCTGGGGAGGAGAGGGGGATTAGGACAACATTCCCCTGACTATCTCTTCGACTTCTGCCACAACGACTTCTTTCGCCTTGACAGTATCAATGGGCACGACATCTACTTCTGCCTCACCTGGGATCTCAAGTGTGGCCAATTGCCCAACAACCATCTCAGGCTTCATGTAATGTCCCTCCTCAACAGCTCTAATTTCAGTCCTCCTCTTCAACTCTTCCTCATCGCCGAGTAAAAGCAAGAACTTGATGTCGAAATTGCCTTCTTCGGTCACTTGACGAAGCGAGTCGCGATATACTTGTCGTAATGCCGAGCAAGTGACCACTACAGCGGAAGCTTTGGTCTCCAACAAAGACAAAGCAGCAGCTTTACGAAGACGAGCCAGCCACTCCCAACGATCGGAGTCTTTGAGTGCGATACCTTGTGCCATTTGCTCGCGCGCTTCAGGTGTGTGGAGAGCATCGCCTTCAATGTAGGGTAGGCTCATCTTCGCAGCAACAGTTGTAGCAACTGTAGTCTTGCCTGTGCCACAAGGTCCGGCGATGACAAGGACTGTCTGCTTCGCTTGTCTCTTCTCCGGACTGTTCCAGCAATTGTTTTGGAAATAGTTGACGAATTTTTGCACCAATTCGAAACTCAACTGACCAGCGGAAGATAGACTGGGTGCGCATGCTTCCGCTTTTGCTGTGGCATAAGACAGTTTTCTGCCCTTGGTGTCGTTGTCGTATTTTGCTGTGAAGAAGTCGAGTAATTTGATTGGTGGGTTTGCAGTAGGGTCAGGATTTGACACTCGCAGACGGGCAAGCCAGGTACGCTTGTCCACTGTCTCGAAGTCCAGACCTGCTTGCTTGAGCAGAGGCAGAAGATCTTTAGTCCAATGGAAGGAGGCAGGATTAGTCAGATTGATGACGCCCGCATCTTCTTTGCTGGCGAGTGACTCGACAAGACTGCTAGCGATAATGTCGACGGGTGTCCAGGAAGGCGTTTCGTCAAGCGCAGGAAGTGCGCCGACTGTCACTGCAGTCTCGAAGATCATAGGAATTGCTTCCGTTGCATTCCAGACACCTTGACGGGTGTCGGCTACGATTTGACCTACGCGGACCACACGAGCGGACATGCCTGTTTGCGCGGCAGCGCGGCGACAGATGTGCTCTGTAACGAGCTTGGATTGTGCATAGCCCATGCTCTGAGCGTGCGACAATGATTCGGGTAAGTCTTCAGCAGCGACATTACCAGGTGTTCTGGCGACTGCGGAGACGGAAGAGCAGAAAGCCAAACGAGCAGGTGTTTCACGGGTGGATGACAGACAAAGATCAATCAAATGCTTTGTGCCGGCGATACAGTCCTTCTCGAAACTTTCGAGCCCCATGTTGAAGTTGACCGACCAGGCGCAGTGTAGGACACCAGTCACTTCTGAGGACAATTGCTCATACGCTTGATCTGAGAGGCCGAGATGAGGTTCTGCGAAGATTGCAGGGAGGACAACGAGTTTGCGCAAAGCAGAGGCAGAAAGCATGTGAAACACGTGTCTCTCCATGAGCGATTGGCGGACTCTCTTCTGTCCAGTAGCTTGCGACGATGCGCGTACAAGACAATAGACCTTGGAAACACTCTCTTGACGAACCAGCTGAGCGACAACATGAGCACCAAGAGATCCGGTAGCGCCGGTAACGACAACATGCTCGCCTGCCGGACTTGGCTTGTCTCCCACAACATGTTGAGGGAAGTCACTGTACTTCTCAATCAAAGTAGCCATTCTCTCCTCAACGGTGGGCAAGTCTTTCTTCACTGCACCACTTCGCAGACGAGTCAATTCTTCAGCCATGGCGGTTAAGCTTGGGTTCTCAAAGACAAAGTTTTGAGAAACCTTCTGGCCGCCAACTTCGAGGGTCTCGAGGATGCTTTTCCTCAATCTGATGGACTGGAGACTGTCAACACCGAGACTGAAGAGGTCGGTGTCGTCCTGTAGCACGGACTTGTCGGCGAAGTTGGCGATCTCCAGCAGACGCGCTCGTAGGAAGGCAAGAAGGTTGTCTCCCTCGAGGATTTCGCTGCCGGAAAGCTCATCCTCGCGATAAGCGTCTTCGATCAAGTCTTTGTAATCGCGGTAGAAAGCAGCGCGAATGACGGTACCCTTGTCTGTCTTTCTGTACACCAGATTCTTCGGCAAGACTTTGATCATGTCCTTTGAAAGTCTGGAGAAGGCGGGCACTTGATCATTGCTCTTCGCAATAGCAGGCCAAATCGTATCAACGAGCTCTTCGTTGGTCTTGCAAGCAGTAGACTCAGCCGGAATCAAGAACAGGCCGATACGAGGCTTGTTTGCACCGAAAGCAAGAGCCTCGGCAACATTCCTGTTCTCCCGAGCAACGCCCTCGACAAACAGCGGATTCGCTTTTTCGCCGTTCTCCAGCACAAGTGTATCATCCAGACGAGCGTAATACCTCCAAGCTTGCGGCGTAGTCGGGTGAGCTTCAAAAAGATCCTTGGTCGCATACGCATCATCCGGACGATTACTCGCCACCAGACTCGGCCAGCCTTTGAGGATGACAAGCTCGTAGATACCGCTTCCGGCAGCTTGCTCCTCCCAGCGCAGGAAGGGCTTGAGATTGTCGGCGGGACGCACGAAATCCCAGTCTCTGTCTGCACGGTCGCGGAAGGATGTCATCAACTGGCCGGTCTCGGTTGTGCCGTAATGCGATACAAGCAATACGCCTTGAGCTGTCAATTTGTCACCGATCGGTTTCGGACATGCAGAACCGCCGAACATGACTAGATGAAGTGATGCAAGAAGCTTCACGCCTTCTTCCGATTCTGCGAGAAGCTTCAATGCGTATGGCACGGCGTAGAGGATCTGGATATCGTGGCTCTTGAGTGTGGCGACGAGGTGAGGCGCCGTCAATGGGAGGTCAGCATTGTACATGTAAATGAGCTTGCGGGAGTGGATGGCGCGGAACAAGCAACTGATGCCATGGGCGTGGAAGAGCGGCAGAGTGATGTATCCGCGGAGACCAAAGTTGTTTGCATAATTTCGCAGATTGCCAGCGTGAGTCTGGTAGATGGGCTTGGGCAGGCCAGTCGAACCGCTCGAGTGGATGATCCAAGCGATGTTTGAGATCTCAGTGTTGCTGTCTAAGTATGCCTTCGGGAGGGAAGTGGTAGGCTTTGACCCGTCATAGTCAAACCTGCTGCAGACCGGCTGCACGCTGACAGGACATTGACCCTGGATCCTTTTACTCATGGACTGGAAAGCATTGTCGACCAGCAGAGTGGTGGCTTTGGTCGAATTCAACAGACCAACATATGCTTTCTCGGAAATCCTTGTCGACAGGAAAAGCACTGTATGTCCGAGTCTTGTGATGGCGAGAAGAGTGATGAGATAATCAAGGTTGGAAGGACCGAGCAGACCAATGACGTGCACAGGATCGCTCGAAGATGTCCTTTGCGGAATGAAAGCTGAGTAATGTGATGCCGCACGCTCGGCAAAGGCGTCCAGTTGTTTGGGCGTGTAGTGAATATAGTTTGTTCCGGAAGAAGGGTATGCCACAATGGGCTCGTCGGAGCAATTTTCCTGTGCTCGTAGACGGATCAAGTCGTTGATTGTCTTTGGCTCCTCATCTTGGAGGAACTCGATTGTGGAAGCGGTAGCCGCGGTCTTGGTCGGTAGTTGTGTAAGGCCTGCTGCTCTTGGCAAGCTGATGGTGGGAGTTGCCAACATGTTAATGATGTGTGTAGAGCGTGTAAGATTGTGATGATAGTGGTATATCGGGAGCCGGGTGCCTGTGTATCTTTAACAGTCCTGATCTTTGTTCCATGGTCATTCCGCGTGTCTTGGGAGTTTCGAAAGTGTAGAGAGCCGTAATGCACTGCTCCCGGTGTTCCGACGTTGTTCTTCGTAGGGTGCTTGGCTGTCGGAAATGGGCGGAAAACACCGGATTGGGAAAGCGTGCTCTTCTCCTCTCTCTTCCATTTCCGCCTTTTTCTGACAGTGCGGGGACGCGTACTCTCCATCCACAGCTTCAATTCCCTTCGTGGCCAGTGGTGCCCTGGCCAGTGTGGCAGATTGGCTCGCTTTCAAGAAGATCCTCGAGTGTCCGTCTGGCGAGAGCAAGCAGCTCCAGGCCGCCACACCGGTCGCCAAAATTGCGCACATCCCACTCAGCATGTTCGAGGGCTTTTTCTGCATGGTAGAGTCTGTTCGACGGCCCATGGGCAAGTACCTACTCCCGTTAGTCTCAATTCTGGACAAGGAATGTCCATCAAAAGCATGCTCCTGTTGTCCGAGATGCGCCGCTGACCGTCCTGTCAAAAGGCACGGTGTTTTTGAAGTCGGAGTAAAGATCCAAAGAGAACTCGTAGGTCTGTCGCTCTCTGTGGACTCATCACTGAAGATCAAAAGCATCGTGCCTTTTGACCGTGACTTTGGTAGATAAGCTGCGGGCTGGGACATGGCATCAATAGCGACCTCTCCATCGGGCAGCGCACGCGGCCGATCTCCCATCAGAAGCCACGATGACTTTGCATCCAGTGCAAAGGTCCAAAAAGAGTCCATCATTTCCAAGTCTTTGTGGCCGTATCTTCGACCTCAAAATCATCGTGCCTGTTGACAGCGACGTTCAGGTGTGCGTCGGAGGCTGGAGTGATTGAGAAGGGGACCAGCACTCACCATGTGCGCATACACGCGATAAATAACAGGTACGTTGTACCGATCAAGCAGCTCAGCAATGGTAGTCCAAGCGACTTCACCGCCGACTTGTCCGCAGCTCGAGACGAAATCGCTAAAGTGGCGTGTATATGTTGCGTTCGCGTTCCCGGCGGCGGCGGTTTCCTTGGTGGTCTTGTTGTCAGACATTGTTGATGATATTCACGATGGATTGTGGCTGTGGAAGACTGTGCGCAACTTTTGGCAGGAGACAGGTTGTTTTTTTTTGAGTCGTGGTTTCCTTTCTCGGCTTCGAACAGGGCCTCCCCTGAACTTCTCCGTCCATCAATCAATCGCTTGACAGGAGGCAGAATTTTCCTATGAAAGATCACAGGACCTTGAGATGTGCTCGATCCATTTGGCATTCACTTTTTGCTTATTCCAATGATTAAATATACAGCTCCAATTGATATCTAGTCTTCTTCTTCATCCAAAGGTGTTCCAAAAAAAATCCAAAATGTTCACCTCAAAGTATATATCTAGTGTCCGGCCTTTGTTCTCTGCAGACGCAGGCATGTAGCAATGTTGTAGAAGATGTCGACGTTGTTGTAGACACCACCGAATGCGCTTTGGCAAGGTCCTTGGGCAAAGACCGGGACGTCGGTCAAAGAGTGTACGCCCTGGTCAGCGGAGACAGGGAGAGTTCCATTGATCAGGAAGCCAGTGACAGCGTCGTGGTAATTTACAAAGTATTCTGATGAGCTGAAGCCAGTAATGTTTAATGCAGGCACTCTCACAGATCCCTTGTGAATTCTGTACGATTCCCTGTGGTCAGGGAAAGTAGCCAGACCAGACTGAAGAGTGTAGCGAGGGTCCCAGTTGACAGGGAAGTCGACGCCGGCAGAGTAGACAAGGTTCTGGTCAGAGCCGATGGGGGCAGAGCGGTTGGCGACCATGTATTGCGAAAGACCGGATTGTTCGTAGGTACCGACAGCATTACGCTTGGCTCGGTCCGATGTCTGAGCATCCATAAACTTGGTATCGACACCACCAGTGACATCGAAGCCGTGGCCGTGATCGGCAGTGACAATGACGAGGGTGTTTTCGAGTTCACCAATTTCCTCGAGGTGCTTGAGGGTGGCCTTGATGGTGTCGTCGAGTTCAAGAAGTTCTCCAAGGGCGCGGTCGTAATCCAAAGTGTGCATCATCTTGTCAATGGAGGCGGCCTCCGACATGAGGAAGAAACCCTTGTCGGGGTTACGCTTGTGCAGAATATCGATAGCCTTCAGAGTCATCTCTTTAAGACCGGGCTGGTCAACAGCGGCAGCACTGCTTCCGTCTGGAGAGGTCTTGGGGATCTGCGTGTTGTTCTTGTACACATTTCTGTCGAGCCACTTGGCCATGTTGCTGACTGAGAAAATACCAAGGGAGCGCTCAGTGGTAGGGGCAGCCTGTAGTGCGGTGTTGTTTTGAATGACGTTGTAGCCCTTGTTTCTGAACTCTTGGTAGTAATCCTTTCCTTGGAAAGACTTGCTGCTGGGGATGAACTGCTCGGCACCACCGCCGAAGAGAACATCGGGGCCAGTCCATGAGGGCCAGGTGTAGTTGGTGATACCGTTCAGGAACGAGTCCACGACATTGCCGTATTGCCCACGGTTGCGCGTGTGTGCAGTCAAAGCGCCGGGTGTAGCATCTGCGATGAAGGCGGTAGAGACAATACCGACGCCGCCTCCACGAACCTGCGAGAAAACAAAACTATGTCAGCCAAAACTCATCGAAACAAGGCAGCGATAGCGCGGCGTTGAGCATCACGTACTTCATGGAATAGTTCGGCAATGGACTGAACTTTGGGATCGTCGAGGGGGTTGGGTGAAGAGTCGGCATAAACTCCGAGAGCGTTGACGGAGCTTTTGTGACCGGTGTAGAGGGCAGTGGCTGAGTTGGCAGAGTCGGTGATGAAAGAGTCGATGGAGTGTGTCATTTGGTGGCCAAGCACGGGGAACTTGTCCATAGCCATACGAGTCTGATACTTGCCGTTGACGCTCTGGTGAGCGATCAGGCGAGCGGCTAAATTTTGAGTCAGCTGTTTGTTCCCTTTTTCTTATTTCTACAACACCACTTACCAGTGATCATGTTGGTAGTCATACCATCACCTACGAAAAGAATCTAGCGTATAATTAGTATTGCTGTACCATAGAGGGTGAGAAAATACCAAAGGTGGTCAAAATGGCGATTCAGGGTGATTTTCCGAGGTCGAGCCGATGCTGACCCCTGGTATCTCTGCTCTTGTACGTACCACGTTCTTTGCTTTCTGCGAGATCTTGGTGTCGCGGACAGTCCAATTGGCTTGAGTAACACTGCCATTGGCGTAGGTAAGAGTGGCAATGTAATTACCGGGCTCATAAAGCGCAACCTTTCTGTAAGCCTTCGCGGCAACTTTGACCATCGAAGGTGTCTTGGCAGCCTGAGCGAATAGATCCTCATACCAAGTGAAGTTCCATCTCTCAATGGCAGGTTGGTCGATCTTGAAATATGCCGCGGCGTCCTTTGCGGAGTTGGGCTTGCCGTCTTTTGCGATTGTGAAGGTGAACTTCTCGTCGGGGGTGAGGTAGCCAGGAACGACTTCACTGCCGTTCTGAGGGGCGTGAGCCTCGAGTCTGATGTCGAACCATTGACCGGGAAGGAAGTCGCTCTGGTCCGGAGGGAAGATGCAGCCCAAAGTGGGACAAGCACCTAGACGCTGGAAAGTCTGAGCAGATGCCTGGCCGACAATGACGGCAGTGCACACGACACAAGCAGTGCTGAAGCGCATGTTTGGACGACGATGGAAATAGAAGAGCGAGAAAATCACAACAATGAATAAATTCGACCTGCCTTTTTCAAGATCTTCACAGCTGCAAGAGCTTCATGTCTTTATACCGGACTCCCCTTACCTCGGAACCACGCAAATACGGCTCCTTCGCAACCAAGCAGCCAATGATCACAACAGCTTGTCCCATGCAAGCTAAGATTTACGCCTTCGCATTGCTATCGCGTGGTGATGGACGCGAGCTTCCCATGCGACCGTTCATGCCGCATCTGCCAAGTTGCGAGGCGTCCACGGCGTGGTCTTGTCAAAAAGAAACTTCGAAGGATGTCGGAGGGTTTTGGTGAGGAAAGTGAGGCCTCGCTGCGAAAAGGACAGGGCCTCGCCAAGGAGTGCCAAGGGCGGATTTGATGGATCGAATTGCTTGTCGCTTTGCCACGAAGCGTTTCAGGCCAATCGTATCAAGCACGTTGTGCTTGTTGCATATCAACGACCTTCCTTGTTCGAGGGACGGCTGGACTGTGACTTTGGAGGCTTGCGATGTGGGCATGTCACTGATGCGCAGCTCATCGTGGTCTTCCATATGATCATGCGTGGTTGTACCTCATCTGCTTATTGGTTCCCGCCCTGTCGCTGGAGCTTCTCCTCGGTCCAAAGAGCCCGTAGTCAGTCGAAGCGACAGAATCAGCCCTTCAGATATGGCTTCGGGTCATGACAGTAGTGTTTAGCACAGGTGCGTAGATGTCGTAGATGTAATTTGCTTTCGATGCAGCTTGAAGAACAGAGCTACCTATCACTCGTAGGCTCTCCTTGCCTCGGCTGCAAATGCTTGGCAATCTTTATGAGATGGCTCGGGATAGGATGAAGCTATCAACATTCCAATAGTGACTGGCATGTAGAATCAACGGCATCATGGATGGGCTCAACTATCTGCAGCGACAAGCTTCGACGTGCGTTGACAAACGAATTGCGCGTTCGAATTGATTTCTCTGATGGTGGAGTGCACGCTTCGCAATTGGTTGTTTCTTGAAAAAATCCACGAGATCTCCCTGATTCACATCAAGAACGCCTTCTAAAGACAATGTTGAAATATCCAAAAAATGCAAGACCATCTCAAGGCGCTCCTGAAGTCAACAAAACCATGTCGACCTTCAAGCCAGAGTTATGATTTGAGCAAGCGGGCGCGCGACAGGGTCAGGGGTTCAGCAAAATGACGTCCCCGTCAAATCTGCAGGCTGAAAACGTATCACTTGGGCCTCACTTCCATGAACACCACTTCCACTCAAGTCATTAGCGATTTGCGAGATCGCGAGTCATAGACTGGCTGTCAAGTCGGCTTTTGTCTGTCTCGTGCGCAATGTATCAACATCTCGATGCCGCAATCACTTGTAAGTTGTGAGAACGTGTTGCCTACAGCCCCTTTCGAGTCAACCGACTCTTCACCAACAATCATCAGGAACGATTGGAGGGTCTCTCTGAAAAGATCTATCGTGACGGATGCTTAATCACCAGACAACGTTTGGTGCCACACTTCCGCGGTGCGAGTATTACGCAGCTCGTCTACATCACCTCCGCAGCGCCGCCATTCACCTAGCGCAATTCCAATCATCGTACCTACTCAAGCTTGTTAGGCAAAGCTCGCCTTGCTTCAAAAACGAAGTGATAGGCAAATGTCAGCTCAAGCATTGTTTTGGTCTTGTTTTGACATGATTTGAGTCGTCGGTGGCCAAAGCAGGCATCAATACGGCGATACGGAGAGTCTTCGCGCCATGACATCTACACCAATTCCCTCTGGCCAACATTGAGGGCAACTAATCATTGCAGCTGACGACGACTATACGGTCGGGGCTATTATAAAATTGTATGTTTGTCTCCATCTTCACATCCCATCGAACTCACTCCTTTCTTCATCGATTTAGTCAGCATGCAACTTCTCAAACCTTCTGCTACTCTTTGGACGCTGCTCTCCGCAATCCCGACTTTGAAAGTCATGGCTAACAACCCACCGTCACCTAGATATCCTGGTCCAGGTCAGGATCTCACCTGCAGATGTGGTTCTTCAAACTTCCTCACTTTCCCTCGTACCAATCTGAGCAGATCCGAGCCAGCAGATGCATGTTTCGACTACCGTAAATCTGCATCCATATACCACACTCGACTGCTATCCACTAATAGCTTTCAGGCATTCTCGACGCCAGAGGTACAGCCGAACCTCAAGGCATCTCAATGATGTTCCAAACCCTCGTCTCTCGCGTTCTTCAAAACACCACCGGCTGTCTCAGTCAGCCGATCCTCTACCCCGCCGGTCCAGCTTAGAATACTTCCTCTAGTCAAGAATACCTCTCGCATGCCATCAGCACTGGTATACAAGCTTGTCCCGATCAGAAATATGTTCTTCTCGGCTACTCCCAGGGCGCGAGTTTGGTTCTCCAAGCTTCCAGCCAATTGGGCAAGAAAGCTTTGGAAGCCATCAAAGCTATCATTCTGGTCGGGAATCCCTATCGTATTCCTGGCAAATCTGCCAATGTGGATAGTCATGGTAACACAGACGCACGAGGAAACATCGGCATGTTTGTCACCCAAGCCATCACTTCCAACACAACTATACCTCAGTTCCCAGAATCTCTGGAGAAGAGTGGAAAAGTGCTTGATTATTGCCTCGAGGTGTGTGATAATCTTTCTGGAATCTAATTTTTAGCTAATGGGTTTGCTGCTTCAAGAACGATATCGTTTGCGCAAGCGATCCTGCTTGTGATTGTCAGATTGCTGCTGATCATCTGTCTTATGGTCTTGTGGATAGTGTCCAGGAGACGGCGTTTCAGCATATAGTCAAAGTGCTAGCGTAGATGAAGACGTTGATTATCATCAGCTACACTGGCTATTCCTTACTTGCCTCTATGGCGATATGATGTCCATGTATGAGTTCCGGTATATGTATGATGCTGTTGGAAGCATTTGAAACGGTCGACTGACGTATTGCCGGTGGATAGACCGTATTGAAGATCGAAGAGTGGACTTTTCTTACTATTCATGCGCAATCGATATGACCGTTTCGAAAACATTATAAAAGTCACGAAAGGAGTCTCAAGTATTAGCTATCATGACTTCACGGGATATCCGATCTTTGGAATCTTTCACAATAATTTCATTGACAGAAGCCTTTTACTCCAGACTTGTAGAGTCAGGGTTGCGAATTAGATTGTGTTCCACAACGATGCTTCCACCTCAGCAATCCCAGCCATAAGCTCCCTGATATTCCGCTTCACCCCCTCAGAAGCAACGGCATACGGCTTCCTCGGCTTCAATTTCTCCTCCGCATCCTGCACACCAGCTTCCACCGCACTGTACACCGCGACCGCAAATTTGGTACTGGCAATTCCAGCTTTACAAGGACTTTCCGCCAACGCCGCTTTCCTCTGTAGTTCCAACGCTTCTTGTTGTTTCCCTGAAGTGAAGAGCTTGTAGATGTCTACCACAGTCTTGGGGAATACGTTTGCGAAGGCGGAGATACAGCCCGCAGAGCCAGTCGCGAGACCACCGACGAGGAAATCGGATTGGCCGCCGAAAATTGAGAAGGTGGATGGTGGGAGGGAGGCAGAGAGGCGAGAGATCTTGCCCACGCTACCGCAGGTCAACTTTACACCGACGATTTTACCATTCGCTTGTTTTGTAATAGCGGTGATGATTCCAGAGTCCAAATCGATGCCATTACAGACGGCCGGAGCATTATAAATGACGATCGGAAGTGGTGATCTCTCAGCGACCTCGGCGAAGAAATCTGAAATGACAGCGGGCGTGGTGGCTTTGCCGTAGTAGCAAGGAGGCAGGAGAAGAGCGTAATTGGCACCAGCTTTGTATGCGTCGTCGATGTATTCGAGGACTTGAATGGTGGAGAAGGCGCTCACGCTGGCCATGAGAGGGAAGTCAGGGCCAACGGCTTTGCGAGCATTGGAGATGAGCCGAGCACGCTCTTCGCGGGTGAGGAGAAATGCTTCTCCATTCGTGCCTAGGATCACAAGGCCGGAAAGTCCGCTCTTTGACAGGTAATAGTTGTACTTTTCTTGAGATTCAAGGTCGAGTTGGCCAGTCGCAGGGTTGTAAAAAGTGACTGCAGGGGACCAGATACCGGGCGGAGGAGGAGACGCCATTTCCATCAAATTGAGTCGTCTGTTGACAAGACCAAAACAGTATAGCTAAAATGTGGAAGTTTGATGTGATGTCTGTCGGACAAAGTCGTGGTGCCGACGAGGCTTATGCTGAAGATATATACTCATCTGGTCACGATGGACGGACGAGAAAATGATCACATCTTCGTTCGGCTTGAAGCCGCAGCAGTGGTGATATCAATGTTGATACAGGCGTGGGGAGGTCGCCGCACGTCAAGAAGTCGTCTGGCCAAGAATCGCGAAGCTTCGGCATTGAGCCGAAGCGATAACCGCAGATCGTCACTCAGGAACAACGCCCTCGGCGATGACAACCGCACTTGACTTGCATACCCAACAAGTCTTTGTTTGACGCGTATTGCTGTTGGGCCAATGAATCGATTGCTTGAAAAGTATCAGGGAAATACAAGTTTCGGCGAAAAGCCGAAAAATGCCGCCAAAAAGATGGAACCCTGCTCGGCGAAAGCTTCAAGATAGTCGAACTTTCAATGCAGGCGATGAGTAGCAGGACTTGTTATCAGCAGACTGGAAGCCGTTGATAAAGAATAGAGATCCGCTCGCTCGCCGGTGTCTTTTGCAAAAAGTCTGCGTTTTGCTTCATGGCTTCGACAAATTCACTATGTCACCCCATCACGTCGACCCTGCTCATGACACAACCGAGGAAGTGGCCTCAGTATTCGCCAATGCACCTCTGATTCCAGCCGATGAGATGTTTGCCCTCGCGGCGGACTTCAATCTCGATCAACATCCGAACAAAGTGAATCTCGGGCCAGGAAGCTACAAAGACGAGAACGGGCAGCCTTGGATTTTACCCTCAGTCGCGATGAGCAGGCGGAAAATTGCCGAGCAAGGGCTGTACCATGAATACCTGCCTATTTTAGGCTTGCCCAAGTTCCGCACATAGGTCGCCAAATTGGTATTAGGAGACACTGGCTACCAAGTCAAGGAGAGTAAGGTATGGTACAACCCGCGTGTTCAAAGGGTATGGTTCTTGCTGAACTGCAGACACAGATTGCCAGTGGTCAGACGATTTCAGGAACTGGCGCCTTGCACATGGCAGGCTTATTCCTCAAGCGCTTCAGCAGCTTGTCCAACGACGTCTACATCTCTGATCCGACTTGGATGAATCACCATGGTGTCTTCAAATCTCTTGGTTTCAACTGTCTCAAGTACAGATACTATGACGCCGAAACCAAGACATTAGCCTATGAGTCCATAATCCAGACGCTGGAATCGGCGACCTCGGGTTCGATTGTAGTATTGCATGCTTGCGCCCACAATCCGACTGGCTGTGATCTGAGTCGGGAACAATGGCGAGAAATTGCAGGACTAATTAAGGCAAGAGGCTTGTTTCCACTTTTCGACGCTGCTTATCTCGGTTTCAACTCTGGAAACATTGACGATGATGCGTTCGCCATTCGTCATTTCATCAACGATCTAGGGATGGAAGCGATAGTCAGCGTGTCTTTTGCCAAAAACATGGGTCTCTATGGCAAGTGACATTGAACAAACTTCCCGCATTACCAAGGCTGATGAGATTATTTAGGTGAGCGTGCAGGATGTCTCTTGCTAGTATCTAGCACGGAAGAAGCGGCCAAGAACTCTCAATCTGCTCTGGAAAGCCTCACGCGTATCGAGTTCTCGAATCCACCTGCGTACGGAGCAAGAATCGCAGCGACCATCCTTCAAGACAAGGAGCTGGTCGCTCAATGGTATAAAGATCTTGTCACCATGAGTTCTCGGATTGCCGACATGCGAGGTGCTTTGTATCAGAGTCTCTCAAAGCAAAGTACGCCAGAAGCCTGATGTCGTCACATATTGCCTAGACTGACTGGATATAGCTGAACAAGACTGGACTCATATCATTCGTCAATCGGGCATGTTCGGATTCCTTGGCCTTTTGCCTGTCGTTGTCCGTAGGTTGAGAGGTAAAAGAAGATCAAGGCCTTTTCCCTTGGCAGCCAGCTGACAGTGAGCAGATGAGTATCACATATACATGGCCGAGAGCTCCAGAATCTCCATTGCTGGTCTGAATCCTGGAAACGTTGAGTATGTCACCAGCTGCATTGTGAGATGTTTGCAGTGAGGAAACGCCTATAACAATGCACACCTTCAAAAATGCTTTCAACATCATCTTGTGTCGAATGTTCTACTCATCTCAATCCAGTCTGCGAGATCGATGCCTGTGAGTGCCAATGTGGGGTCATTGAAGCAGGAGTAGATATCGTCCGCACCGTTGACAAGCTCGTTGCCAATCTCGTCTACCATGAGGTACCGTTGTGCTGTATCAAGCGGGATTGTCGGATATGGAAACGTGTCTTGTTGGATCTGAGAAGTGGGTTGCCAGGATTGATGCTGATGCTGATGCTGCATATCGTTTCCCAGTTCGATATTTCGTGCATGATGTTGCATAAGGATCCCGAGAGTCTCGTGGATTGACGGAGCAGTGGGCCATACACGAGTGCAAAAGTCGTTGATGTCTCGGAGCCGGCGACCGGCCATGCGATTCCCTGCTATGGATAAATACTGCAAAACTCGGCAGGCCTCGAATATCTCGTCCGGCGGTCTCGGTGATTTTCCATCCTCGATTCTTAGCATGATCAAGACGAACGCGGCAGAGAACGTTGCGTCCAAGTCGAAGAATCCGAATCGGGCTGTCTTTCCGTGAGCAAATGGAACGAGCCTTACTCTCACTGAAAGGCAGCTTACCGATCATGTTATCCTGTTTCAACCTCGAGAGAACAACTACGCAGTTCATTGCTGCCTCTTCGCAGGTCCGTGTGAGCTTGAGAACGATAGGTGATACTTGTCTATCTTCAGTGGACTCTCGCAGCTTTTGGTGCACCTGCTGCAATACCACAGGCCTGATGCATAGTAAGATAGCCTGGAAATATGATTTAGTATGACTCAAACACGATAGATGATGAGGTACTCACTTGATACAACATCAGGTGTAATGAAGCAGCCGTTCTTGTTATTCGAACTGGAGAACTCGCAAAGTCTATGACCAGTTCGGGCGGAAAAGATCGCCCAATATCGAAAAGCGTCCGAAGCATATTCTGAATGTTTTGCACCAGTTCTATGTGTGTTGTGGCAGTGCTTTTATAAAGGGCTTTGAGGAGCACATGTTAGTCGGAATGATTCTTCCCACGACGGAGTGATCGCTTACATGTCATAATTTCACCAGTCGTTTTCGCTATGCTTATGTTGATTGTCAACGCTACGGGTGACTAGAATGCCACCGATGGGCTAGGCATCTCTAGGCTCAAATTCCGATCATCTATTCCGGCTGGACATGCTAGGGACGCAGACAACCGTCTATGAGCGTGGTAGGATAAGTATACACTGGCTGGAGACGATTGCTTGGCAGGAAATATGACTTACTTGTCTAACATGTTGATTGTCTACTACAGCCTTACTCGATGATTGGCCTCAGATGGCAGACAATCGTGATCCTTAGAAGCGCGAAAACAGCCCAGGGCTGTTGCTAATCTCAAGGCAATCCCAACCTAATGTCCTTGTCAGTTTCATGAAGGTGTACATGGAGCGATACTTCTTACGTAGAGATAAGCCTCATCCGGCCAGTCTGTCCATTGCAGATACGTTGTCAAAACTGCGAGTATCTCCACAGCAACAACGCCAGTTTCGCGTCATTGGCCAAGAGGAGGCAATAATCGCATCGCCTCTGCAAAATAGTCCCAGCCAGGAGGTCGAGAAGAGCTTTCGATACCAGACTGGCCATCCAATAATATTCCCATTACCATTACGAGAAGGTACTGGACATACCACATACTCTTGGACAGTCGTACTCGCGAAGGTTCTCCAAGATGAAACAGCGTGATATTGTCAGAGAATACACGTGGGTCAAGGAAGTGCTGACTGACTCCAAGATAGACCAGAAACAGGTCCAATAACCGGTAAGACTCTTCTTGAGATGGTGGTCCTGGAAAATTGGTGCTGGCGAGCATGTCACCAAGCGAGCCAGACAGTCTGGCATGTTGGTCCGAGGTACTGTGAACGTCCATGGCGTTCGGTGTGCAATTGCTGCTCAATAGTGTTCTGACCTGGGATTCAAACGCCGGTCCCGCTGGTATCTCTGTAACTGGTATGCTATCAGGAACGATGTTTACCATGAGTAAGATTTGAACTGACATGGACTAGTTTCTGCGACGTGTCCGGTCAAGACGTTTGTCGGACGTGTTTGATCGTCCATGGTTCCAAGCGTGTCATCAGGCACAGTGTCAGTCGACTGAGCAGGCCCTGGCCAAGAATTAGCTATCATCAAGGCCAGACACGCGATACTCATGACCGACCATCTGCCAAGCTTTCTTGTTGCTCTTGGTCTTGGTAAATCCTGAGCTGAGCTTCTAGTTCTCGCACATATCTTTCCCAGCATGTCAGTCTCGTGGTCTTGCCCGCAAAGGAACAGCTTACGCTTCCGAGTATCGCCCTCGACCATCTTTACTGAATTTACATTCTCTGGAGTGACGTAGACAGCTTCGACAGAGACGGCCGCCGGTGCATTTGATTTTTCTCTGATGACATTCGTCACACCTGTACGGCAAGCTTTAGACGAGTCCGTCGCAACTGTCGGTATCTGCTGAGCGGTTGGACTTCGTGTTGATGTACGCGGTGGCAGCGCGTGGAGTACGCGAGATATCTTTCGGCATGAAGGTCAGTCCCTTGATCTATTGAAATTGTTATGAGCATCAACGAAAGATGATTGCGCGAGACGACATGGCTCTGGGCGAGGGTTGGAGAGGAAAAGGGACGCGGGGAAGGCCGATTGCGCGCCCGACGATGAGCCGAGCACAAATGGTGCATACATGCAAGGTACATGCTCTTGCACAACTGACTAAACTGTCCTCTGGCCACACAGAATGTTGGAAAGTTGTATGAGAGTAATGCGGCTGGTGCTTCGCTGTGTACATTTGAGGATGCTCTTCAGAGACACAAATTCTTGGACGGAGTCTTCCAAGCTGCGGACAAGAGTAAAGTTGTCGAGATATAGATTTGTCAACAAATCACCCACCGGATATCTTTAGTCAATGAGAACGAACAGAGAGCAACAAATTTCTTCCACTACATAGCAATCTACGCAAGAGTGGAAAGCCATGTGTTCAACAATGATGTGACGTAATTGTAGATGTATGTTTCGCGAGTCTATACAGTAAACTTGGTCTTGTTCTCTTCTCCAGCAGCCCTTGCAGCTTTGGTAACAGAATCCTGGCCAGCTTCATCAAAGATATCATATCCCCATCTAGCGGGGAAGTTGAAGCGCTTATGTTTAGCCAGCGAAGTCAACTTCTCAAATGCCTCCTGAGGCAACTTCTTGACCTGCAGATTCGATGCGATGCGTGAAGGTGTAACACTCTTGGGAAGCACAACATGGCCTCTCTGCACACCCCAGCTTCCAAGTACCACACCAGGGTCCATGTCGAGTGATTTTGCGACTTCGTGAACAAGGGGGTCGTCGACTGTGCGTGGCTCTCCGGTTTGGTTGTTTCCAAGTGGCGAATAAGCTTCCAGGATGATGTTGTGCTTGTTGCAGAATTCAAGGAGATCAGGTTGGGTGAGGTAGGGGTGTGCTTCTACCTGGTTGCATGCGGGTACGACATCGGTTTTGGAAAGTAGGTCTTCGAGGCGGCGAATGTTGAAGTTGGAAACACCAATGGCACGGGCTTTGCCTGTGGAGAGCAACTTCTCCATGGCTTTGTAAGTGACTACATAATCGATGTCTGCGAGCTTGAAGACACCTTCGGAGTCGAGAGGGAAGAACTTGTCGCCTGATGCGAAAGCACTGTAGGAACATTAGAACTTGGTTATGCTAAATGAGATAACAAAGACTTACCAAGGCCAATGCATCAGATACAGATCCACGTAGTCGGTACCAAGGTCCTTCAAAGTCTTGTCCAAAGCAGACTCCACATCTTCAGGGGCATGCTTGGTATTCCAGAGCTTTCCGGTGATGAAGATATCTTCTCTGGGTACGCCGGACTTGCGAATACCCTCGCCGACCTCAGTCTCGTTGCGGTAGATGGCTGCACAGTCGATGTGTCTGTACCCTTCCTTCAGAGCACATTCGACTGCACTCTCGACCTCTTTAGGTGCAGCTTGCCATGTTCCGAAGCCGATGGCAGGGATCTTGGCGCCAGTGTTGAGCTGGAAGTGTGTGGGGAGCTGGTTGTCGGCGTGAGGCATGATGAAAGCTACTTCAATGTTGTAGAAGGTGATAAGATATTCATTGCTTACCTGCAGACCTACACGTTATGTATGGTTCGAACTTCCTACACGTGGAGACCATCAAGGTAGAGATCGGGTCAACAACACGCTTCTCGAGACACTTCCGAAGCTGTGTCGGAAAAAGGCGGCTGGCTAATCGCAGCCCTTCCGAGCCCCTATGGCAGCTCTGACAACGCAATCGCCACGTAAAGGACGCAGAACGTGGAAGCAAAGGACTAGATCCTCCTACTTGTAAACCTGTATCCAGTCATGGGCACGATGGGTGGTATGGAAACTGTGAGTTGTGACAAGTAAAGAAGTGAGTGCCGCTGTCAAGGTGGAAGGATTCGGTGACGGATTGGTGGTCAGTGCACAGCCCCCCGCCCCTCCTTCTCCGTCCTTTTCCACCTTCTCTGATCATTTCCGACACAATTGTGAGAGACTCTCTGCAGCCGTAGATAGCCATGGCATGGCAAGCGCGACCATCTGATGACGCGAGTCGCGCAACTAACAGATCGACAAGCTTCGAGTTGGAACAAGGCCACACGCGAAAGCGACAGAAAGTGACACGAGCTTGCGATTCTTGCAAGGCGAGGAAGAAAAGATGTTCTGGTGATCAACCATGCGCCTTCTGTCGAAAGGTGAAGGGGACTTGCACTTACGACGCTCAATACTCAAGAGGTACGTTCGCTCCGAGATTGCCTTGATCTCGCCATGCCTTTCACAGCATTGCGAAGGGGCGGATAAATGCGGGTCAATCGGCCTTGCCATTTTTGTGCTTCGATTTGATGCGCTGTTTTATCTTTGCATTTCTTCATCTAAACGCGCTGAGATGACACTTCAATGGTCGTGCTGACATGGCTTCCAATTCAAGGCATTGCTGTTCCCCCTTCACCAGCCCAAACAGACAATGTCCACCATCTAGATCATGCTTCGCCTGCTCACATCTCACCCGCCTACATTTCACCTGCCACCCACAAATCGCCTGCCGCTAATATCTCGCCTGTTCATATTGACCCCATACGACATGTAGACCCAGTCACAAGAGCAAGACGTCAATCTGCCAGAGACATCCCAGAGCTTGCCGCTGAATCGGACCATGATCCAGTTCACCTTCCATTGACGACAGCCGTGGCTGGTCCACTTGAGGGGCTTGATGATGTCTCAAGGCCTCTCGTATACTCAGAAGCGCCATCACGACGACTGACCCCTGAGCCCGGGGAGGCGATCGATGGACAATACCATGGCCCATCTAGCGCCCAGTCTTTCCTAGGTCAAGCTTTACGGCGCTTCAACCGGAATCATCCTCAAAGCTTACTCAAAGACTCTCAGCCGCATGCTGAAACGGAGACTGAGACCCTCTCCTTTGGTGATGCCAAAATCGCGGAGCCGGACACTTCCAAGTTTGCTTGGCCCGAGTACCGGATTGCTACAAGACTACTCGACCGGTATTTCGAATTCTCATCACCGACGTACCGGTATATGCATGAACCAACCATGCATCAATGGTTGAAGAAGATCTATGATAAATCGGATGTACCAGTCGCTGCTCAAGCATGCATCGTGCTGATTTTCGCATCAGCATCTGTATTCACCGTCGACAGCTTTGGCGACACTATTGATGCGAGTCATCAAGGCTGGCAGTCGAGCGAGATGTATTTCAAGAAAGCGGAGAGCCTGCTCGCAAAGGAGACTGGTCCACCGCGGCTCGAGTCTGTACAGGCTAGATTTGCGGCTGTTCAATACTTGCTTGCATCTTCGAGGCCGAACAAAGGTCTCTTCACCTTTGGAACTATGATACAGCTTATGCAAGCTGTGGGTATCCATCGGCGACGCAATTCTGGCACCAGTCCACTCGACTCGATCACTATCGAGATTCATCGTCGATTGTTCTGGTGTGCTTTTACTATGGACAAGTATCTAAGCATCATTATGGGCCGAATGCCTCTGCTTCATATTGATGAGACGAATCAAACACTTCCAATGGTTGTCAATGACGAGGACCTCACTTCTGACGGCATCCGACAACAGAGTTCTATCACGGGCAGAGATTGCCTACTTCACGCAACCCTCGCTCATGTCGAAATTGGCATCATTTTGGCCAAAGCCTCGCAAGAACAACATCGTCTTCCCACCACAACAGATCGCTCTCACGTTGAGGCAGCAGTTCGGAGGAGTGAAGAAATTCGCGACTGGCATTCTAAACTGACGCCTATACTATCAGGGGCTATCCACTCAAGCAGCCTGATACCGTGCTTCCGCCGTCAACACTCCGTTCTTACCCTAGCACGCTTGCACGCGATCATGTTTATCACCCGTCCACTACTTCTCCGTGATCTCTCAGTTGGGCTCCCAGCAACAGAGGCTCAGCAATATCGAGATCAATTGCGCGCTTGTATCTTCGCAGCACGAGACGCAATTCAGATGATCAACGGTTCAGCACGATATCGAGTGCTCTACCCTGCATTCTGGTTTTCACAGTACATCGCCTTCTCCGCGATTTCAATCATTCACATATACATTATTCAGCAGAGCAGACAGCGCATTCCTACTGATTTGTTCACCACCAACTCAACTGAAAGCACCACGATGAACAGCAAGAGTCTATTCCAGCTGGCACTTGAGGGTCAAGGTCATCTCGCTGAGGCGGGAGTCAAATCAGCTCCAGTCTGGCGCTATTCACCAATCCTGGAGGGTCTCTCTGCCGAAACAGGCAGATGCACTGCCTCGCAGGTAACGGCAACACACGAGAGTAGAGCCTCGGTGGCTCAGATGGCACAAATGTCAGTGGCCGCAAACCAATATCACTCCATGCCCAATTCGAACAACAATCGAGAGCCAGCCAGTGCACCTGATCACTTCGCTATCCCCTCTTTCGAGCTAGATGCCATGTGGATGAATGGGCATGAGAGCTTATTCGATGACCTGATTGCCGACAACATGGATAACAACAACTTGACAATGGACTTCTGGCCGCAGTTTGACAACTTGCCTATCGGTATGAGACTGCATCTTTGGAACGATTGGTAGTTGATATGGTACTAACATCCATACAGGATTTGGATTTCAATGAATGTTCTGACTTGAACATGTAGATTGATGTTCATGTTGAATATGTATCCAGATGGTTGTGGATTGAGCAGCTTATCTGCATAACAAAATGCCCTAGTTTCGTCCGGCTAATTAGATTGATTCTTCCGCAAATCCTCCCGACCATCCGGCCCGAATACACACCAACGGACCCCAAGTTTACCGACGGACAGATTATGTTGACCACCGTCTTTTGAGATCATCTGATCTATCCAGTGTCGGGAAAGCTCCTGAACATGGTCGTGTTGGGAAGACGAACCCGTGGTCTCGTTCTCAACAGGGCGCAAGACCCATCTCAGCTGCACCTTCCTTGCCTTGTTGGAGCCTCTATGAGTACATCAGGTGATTTTGCAACAAGCGTGCTTCCAACACTCGGCACGGCACAATTGACTGCTGCTTCCACCTTGCAGGGCTCGAAAATGCGCCGAAGCGCACTTGAGGATGCACCGACTGAGAGTTCGAACCCCAAGACAGTGGGATATCTGCAGTGGATTGGTTCTGAAGACGGCCAGGGAATCTATCTATATATCTGCTCTGCTCCTCCTCATGTCGTGGTACTCAACTCAACACAAATATCAGAACAACCGCATTCATGACTCAGCACCCAGAGAACCAAGCAGCCTGGCTGAACGCTTCCAAATCGGCTCTTGAGGTCGGTCCCGCAGCATACACCCACCCCGGACCCGATCAGCTGGTCATCCGCAACGCCGCTATAGGGATCAATCCGATTGACTGGCTCAAGCAGTCTCTCGGCGAAGGCATTCTCCCTCACATTCGTTACCCGACCATCTTTGGTGAAGACATCGCGGGCACCGTCGTCGCCACTGGCGAAGGTGTCACACGCTTCCATGTTGGCGACCGTGTGTTTGCTGTAGCAGGCCTCATCCCATCAAACAACACCCCTGAAGGTGCCTTTCAGTTATATACTATCGCACGCGAATGGTTGACTTGCCCTCTACCTGCGAGCATCAGCTTCGAGCAAGGATGTGCTCTACCTCTTGCGCTGATTGTCGCTGGCCTGGGTCTGTTCGGGAAAGAATACCTTGGCCTCGACCTTCCGACTGTTCCAGCCCGCCCCAAAGACGAGATCAGACCTGGCGCCATTATCATCGCGGGCGGCGCTTCTGCCGTTGGTGGCACTGCAGTTCAACTCGCCTCCCAAGCAGGGTATGAAGTCATCTCCACCTTCTCGCCAAAGAACATCGATCTGGTCAAAAGCCTCGGTGCCGCGCAAGTTGTCGACTATCACTCTCCTACCATTACGGACGATCTACGCCAAGCTGTACAAGGTCGCGAACTCGTCGGCGCGTTCTCTCTCGGAGACGGCACAGCCGACTACCTAGCCGATGTGCTGAACAGCCATGAAGGTCCCGTCAACAAGTTCATCGCTCGTGCAGAGGGCAAGCACGATGTTCCAGAAGAAGGAGATGTCGTGGTCAAGTTCATTCTCATTTCGCCACAAGTCATCGGGCCTGACACTCCCCTGAGACCTATCTTTGAAAATTATTTGCCAAAGGCTCTGGACGGACAATTCGTACCAAGACCAACCCCGGAGGTTGTAGGAAAGGGTCTGGATCAAATTCAGAATGCGATGGATGTGCTTCGTAAGGGTGTTTCAGCGAAGAAGATCGTTGTCCAGCTGTAAACGACCTAAGAGATGCTGAGTACAGATATGTATGGAATACATACATGTGATTTGACATGATGTCCCAGGCTAGAGTTGGTGATAATGTTGATTTTAGTTGGATGGAAGAGAGTCGTCAGGCAACTATTGAATCACGCTCCTCAATTGGAAGAATTGTACATTGAAAGTCGTGATGAGTCATCGGATGGTATAATTCGAGCATTCAGAAGTGCAAGTGAGACTATATACACCTCTTGAGGCTGCATTGAGTTATAGGGACATTGTGGATGTAATCAGATTGAGCTGTGTTTATGTTGACAAAGCGTGCAAGACGCGCGATGCGCAGCTAAGGAGGGGGCGCGCAGCTTTGCTGCAGTAGGTTAAGATCTAGACTTCCCAAGGTCGCTTCCTTTCCCATCGCTTCCTATTCCCTAATTATCCTACATACTATCGCTCACGGCATGCGGTTGTCTGTCGGCTTGGCTTCCTGTTCCTACTTCTAAGTTCGTTACTTTACCGGCTGCGGTTGCGCTTGCGCTCATGCATCTAGCTATATACGGTATCGCTGGTTTTACACACGTGATAAGGCCATGCCTTTTTAGGGTTAAACACACGGCAAACGCCAGGTCCGGAGAACTGGTTCGGGAGCCAAGGCGAGGGGCGACCCTGGGAAGAACGTATAACAAATCGGAAAGTCTGTCCCTGGTCATTCTTTCCTTTGCAAAATTGTTCAACATCATCAAAGACCCATACATCATCCTTTCCAAGGAGGGCTTCTCTTCTTTCCTAGCGACAAGACAGCACGAGAACACACAATACACGACTGGACTTCGAGCGACGTCGGGCTATTGCTGGCCCCTGTGAGCATCCAGACCGGACTTCAAAGCTAGAACTTTGTCGCAACCGCAAGGATCTAAATCTCCAATCTCGGGGCCGCTAAAATTCGCGGAGCCCCGCGATATCCTCTCCATTACTTCTATGCGACAATCGCAGGCTTCATGGACCCAAATGAAGTGCTGCGAATCACATCCTTACGGCCAAGCGACGCGACACATCCCAAGAGCAAAGGAATCAGGGAATTCATGGTCAGGCGTACCGATAAGATCTGCACAGGCTACCCATGTTCGGATTGCTCCCAAGGTGAATCAGTCTGCCACAAAATTTGCTGGCAGTACCCCGGATCTCTGCGATGACTCTCCCGACGGTGACTCCGACGTAATTGAGGTATACACGCCTGATTTGGACCCCACGGACGGTGTGTTTCAGAACCAGTCCCTCGCGCTGGTGGCAAAGACAGCGACGATTGCTCCTATGCTTATCTATCCTGACGAGCATTTGATACCAGTCAAATTCTTCTCCAACATTTTTGACTACTTCAGAGGAGCTTGTGACAATGGCCACTTTGTCAGGAACGATTTAGGAGATCTGGTCAGTCACGTTTCTCCCAGGAGTAGCATGGATGTCAGTAACTTTTACAAATGCTGCATCACTGCAATAGATCTTTTGGAACGCGGTTATTACGCTCAAGGATTTGCTCTTGTGTCAAACGCTCTATGGCTTGTCGAGCGCTTGCTAGAAGTCAGAGACCCAAAGCTGATTGATACCATCTGCGATGTGGCTGTGCTCCTCCTGACAAAACGCTGGGACCAGGTATACGAAATTCTGATGGAAAGAATTTGCTGCATGGTTCAGTTTCAGGCCATCAGGAACAAGGAGCAACACCATCCATGGGCTCAATTGTTTGCCTGGTTGCAAAAACTGCCTACAGCTCAAGCCTTGGAGATCTTGCGGCGGGGCTGGAAGTGTGGACTGGATCAACTTGAAGATGTGAATCCTGGGCATTCATGGGAATGGCTCAACATGAACTGCTCTTCTGATTACCCGTTACGAATGGGCGGACATGTTACACGGCTTCATCAAGACGTAGTATCCGCTTGGTTCGAAGTTCCGGAGCCTTCTGCATTGAGCAGTATGCGACAGCAATTTGCTTGTGGTAATGTTTTGTACTACGATGGAAACTACCGCGAAGCTTTGGGTGCCATGGAGTCCATCATTTACAGATGCACCGAAGCAAGAGAGAAAGGCGAGGAGAAGTGGATGACGCTGGAGATCGAGGCTCTCGAGGTAGCATCACGATGCCATTCTGCTTTGAGCAAATCAGGTCGAGGCCGCGGAGACATTCCCACTGCAGTCACTCTACTGGAAACCTCGATTGAAAGGAGCGAAGTGGTGTGGGGCGCTTCGTCTGCCACAACAATAGCATTGCAACACAGCTTATGGCTGTTGCTTCTGGAACAAGAACGACACAGTGAAGCCGAGTTACTGCGAAGTAAGATTGATGCTGTTATGGTTCAGTCTAAACCTGGAACATCGGGTGCTGCAACAGGACCTGGCTGAAACGTTAGAACGACACAATGTTAATCAAGAACTCCAGCTGCGTGTATCGGAGCTGCATTCAGTGTACGAGACGAGCCAGAACTGGGTCCAACGATCATTCCCTCGGTTCTACAAGACGAGGGTCCAAGATGCAGAGATCTCGAGCGGCGCTATCTTGCACCATCCTCGTCTTCCGTTGGAGGAGCACTAGAGCAAGACAACATCGTTCCTACGCACGATACGAGCTCACCGGTCAGATTGTTCACCGGTCCAAGTGAACACTGTCCATCAAATTTGGCCAGAAATGTCGTTGTGCTCGTGCATCAACGCGCATACAGGAATGTGGAGGCTGAGAGCCTCATTCGTCGGGCAGAAGTCCGGCTGGATGCAACTTACACTGCATACCCAGCCTCCACCAACACAAGAACGGACGCATATATCGAACAAACGAACTTGATCCTTGCTTCAAAATAGATCTGGTTGTTGCCATGACTGCAGGGAAATAGATTGGTCTAATTTTTGGATGTTCGAATTGTTCTCACAGATGCCTGATGCGTTGCTCAAACAACAATCACTATCAAATCGTGCGACAGTTGCGAGCATGCATCAGACGATACAGGGGTGTATCAGAGTGACGAGCATAGTCTGGGAATATTCCAGCGACTCTGGACCACAAACTCACATGACTAAACGCATCCAAAGTTGGCTGCAAGGCAGATCATTCCAGATCCTATCATCCTACCATATCTGGAGCGGGCTATGTAATCCTTCGATCCTCCTCTTGAGATGAGCTTAAACGCAGAAGCTCGTACCACAGGGCAACGAGATATAAAGTCGCTCGTTTCGTCAGCATATTTGAACATTCATACTCACATCACAAATATATCCTCCATTGCTCCATTCACAGCTACCAGTCATCAACAACACACGCGATCACAATGGTTGCTTTCAGGAACATCATTATCTCCAGCATGATTGCTGTCACCGCTTTGGCTGCGCCTACTGTCTCTATGCAGGACTCTTCAAGTGCTGATCTCGTCCGTCGCAAGAACACCAATAAATGCGAAGCCCATATCCACATCGACAGTAAGTCCAGCAGCAAAACCTCACTCCAACCCTTCCCACCCCACTAATACCTCCACTCTAGCATCCAACGGCCTCTGCGGAAATTCCTGCACCCAAAAATGGAAAGTCGACCTCCTCGACAACTCCACCCCAGCCCAACCCTTCGGCAAAGATTGGACCTGGACCAACGTCGGCACATGGGCCGCCACGAACCCAAATTACGAGATCAAAATCGGAACGACCAGAGGACCAGAACTCTGGATTGACGGAGATCTCCCTGGGTGGATTGTTGGCGATGGGTGGAGGAATTCATTCACCCTTGCTTATGGTGCGCAGAGGTGGAATTCGCACGAGTGTCAGAATTGGGTACATAAGAGTCCGAGACCTAGTAATGGGGAGAGGCATGAGTTTGATTTGTGGTGCGAATTTGACTGTTAGATGGTTTTGTGGGTTTCTGGAGAGGCTTTCCATGTCCTTTTTTAGAGATCATGCTCCTGATCTGGTACGGATGCAGTGATGGGTTTGGATGATGGAGAGGAACAGGTGGCGGAAGTTTATAGTAGATACTCGTAATCTCTCGCTTTTCCCTCTGTTTGGTGTTTGTTCTTTCTGGCTTCATTCAACATGGCCGATTCAGAGACTCTCTGGTGTGTAGGCCGCAATTCCTCCAATATTCCCCAATCGTTCCAGTCTCTGCCTTATAGTTCGTGTCAAATTAGGCCTTGGTGACGATCAGTGGGTCTCAATAAAAAAGTGACTGTCTTCTATTCAATTTATCTAAGGACAAGGCATCTTTGTCGGAGTATAGAAGACGCTCTCCACTAATCCAATCTTTCATCTTCAAACAGCTGGGTCGTCCCTGCTGTGACTAATGCTCAAGGTTCTACAACACCAGTCTGAGGCACCGTTCTCCACAGAAATTCGCATGTCTTCGCGCAGACCGCTGATAGCGATTAAACCTCCAACTGTCCGTGGAGGATTTCTGTCTGGTTCCACCAATCCAACATGGGCAAGTAGAGCGCTGGAACATATTCAAATATCAGATGAAAGCAGCGACCCAAACATCCATACTCTTCACCCCCTTCCGACCCCCTTGCACGCCTTGCAGACTCGCTTCACACGCATCTCTTGACGCAAACACGACACCTTTTTCCCTATCATCAATCACACACTCCTTTACCTGTTTCTCGAAAGACGAAGCAAGGCAAGCATCCACTTCCCACTGTCCGTCTAACAGACCATCTCCAGCCTGCACATAAGTCTCACTTTCCAGCTGCCATCCAGCAGCGACAGCTAACTCTGTCAGTCGCTTTGGACTCAGTACTGTGCGGACGTTCGAAGTGCTCTCTGATTTGCGGCATTCGAGCGCAGCTTGAGCCAGTGCGGCGAGGACGTGAGGTTGAGCGGAGGGGTGGGAAGCGACCAACGACCACTCTGCGAGAAGTAGACGTTTGCTGTATTGTCTGAGAGCGCGAAAGGTATCCAAAACAAGCAAAGGTGAAGGAAAGTACCACAGACTATGCGCGAGAAGTGCCGCATCGAATCTGGTGTGGTTGGCAGAAAGGTATTCCAGCGGTGACTGTTGGACCCAAATTATTCGATCACCCAGTGGTCCTTTGGAGATGTGATTTTGTGCTTGTCCGAGCGTATATGGTGATCCTGTGATTATGTTAGGTTGTTTGTGTTACTGATATTGTAAGAATAGCAATATACCATAATCCAAACTCGCAGGGTCGACTGCGACCACTTTACCATCTTCGCCGACAGCATGAGCAAGCACAGTAGTGCAATCGCCCTGCCCGCATCCCAGTTCCAATACTCTCGAGCCAGCAAATATGTTCCAGTTTTCTAGGATCTCCAAGCGGTGGAGAGTCTGTGAGTGCTGGATACCGAAGTGCTTGGGGTCGTGCAATGAGAGGCGCGCGATAGATTCGGCGTCAAGATCGGTGGCCATGATGTACTGGCTGCTTTCTGCTAAATAAGGATTACTGAAGTTCATGCATGTTCATCGCCTTGTAAAGCTGAGTACGGTTGACCATCTGAAGTGAGTCAGAAATAGTGATAGAAGTCGGTCGCCCAAATAGGAAGGTAGCTAAAGTGGGGGAATGGAAGTGGCGCGAGCAGCTTGACCACCACACAATTTCCATTAATAACAACTACAATCTTCTTCACTACCTCTCTTCAACTTGATAGTCCATTAGCGTCCGAGGTTCTGTTCCCTAGGGCTTTCTTCTTCTAGTTCTGATCTTACTGCTCCTGCTGCGATATTAGAGAAGCTGATGAGATCCATGATACCTATTTCCTACAGCCAACTTCCCATTAATCCCTTACGTCTTAACTTCGTCTCTATGTATTCGCAAAAGCGTAGATATAGGACTGCATTTTAGACATAATCCCTTCCCTGACACATCTTCCGGCATTTAGATGGTTGTTCGGCTGCATAACAATGGAACGCTGCCAGCGTAAAACCACATAGTACTGTTTATAGGATTGTTGAGAGTTCGAACCATAGACCTTTAGGGATATCCTTAGAGTGCACCAGTTGCACTCGGTTCTAACAAATCTCGTGGTTCGCATAACACGTCCAATTCTGCCAACACTCTTCCAATAATTCTGAGCTATACCAAGTCAGAGTCATGAAGTTAAACAAAACGAAAAGAAATGAAAGAGGAAAAAAGAAACCACAGTCTCACGCCCGAAAACAAGACAAGAATGACTGATGGTCAAACGAAAGCCTATACGAAAGAGGGAGGGCGAAAGTTGTGATCAAAAGTTGCAGAAAACAAAATATTTGGTATATCAGAAACATCTTCCTCCCAAACCTCAGACCCCGACGCCAACACCTTTGCCCGCTTGCCCATCTTTTCATACCACCTCTTCCCTGTCTCTATCAATCTAGAGCTTGTACACAATACCACCAGAAAACATGATCTTATTCGTCTCATTCATATCCGTCAATGCGACGTTCGCCTCCTTCGAGTCAAATGCCTCTTTTCCATTCTTGACCAATTCCGCATTCACGGCCACCAACAACGCATCCACATCGGCAGCATCATCTTTGAACAGGTCTGTGTCGATTAGATTGCCCAGTGCGCGTTCGAACATGTCTTGTCTTGCTTCCGAGAGGGTCAGGTCCTCTTCTTGAGTCTCTGGTGCTGCGGGTTGCGATTGTGAGTCCAACAATTGCGACGCCGGTCGTGAAGAAGCAAGTGAGAATTGCGATGACGATGGTGGAGGTGCTGAATCCTGTGTTTGGGTGTTTCTCGTACGCGTAGTCCTTGGTGTGGCTGAATACAACTCTTCATCATCTTCCTCGGGCAAAGCGCCAGAAGCAGTGTTTTCCTCATCATCAGCAGCAGCAGGGGTTCTTCTTGCGTTCCGTCTGGAAGCAGCAGTGCCACTTCTCCTGGCTGAAGATCTGTTGGTGGTGGTTGCGTCCATGTCTCCATCGTCGTCTTCGGAGTCATCGTCAGAGGATAGAGGTTCAGTGGTCGCGCGTGTCTTTCTGCGTTTCCTGCGTTCGTCCTCGGCAACTTCTTTGAAGAGAGCGAAACGAAGAATTCCTTCTGCGACTTCGGCGTCCTTTTGTTCAACACGATTGGAAAGGCGGGATTTGGCATGCGCGGTACTCAAACGAATCAGCGTCTCAAGCGTACGCGCAGTCATGGGAGAAGTCTTGCGCTGGTTGCTCTCAATCTCATCATTGCGAAGGGATGAATAAGTAGCGATGATGTGGTTAGCAGCGCCAGAAGTGAGGATGGGCTTGACTCTGGACTTGGCGTATTGAATGTACTTCTTGATGAATGGAATGCTGAGGACTTCGACTTTGCGGCCTGATCCACGGCCTACGGTGACTGTGACACCAGCGTGCAGCATAACGTTGAATTTCTCGTAGACTTCGGAGGTCTTGTCTGTGTCTGCCTCTTCTTCGAGACCGACGCCGAGGGATTGGGTCGCTTGTTCGCGGACTGGAGCACCTTCTTCAGTGCCTGGTTGACGGTATCTGTGCATACGGAGGACGTGCTCTGAGACTTGTCTGTCTCTGACGTCTTCGATGTCGTCTGTGACGATGAACAGCAAATCGAAACGTGAGAGGAGTGAATCTGGCAAGGCAATATTGCGGTGAGGATCCTTGTGAGTGTCGTATTGGCCGTAGATGGGATTGGCAGCTGCGACGACTGAACAGCGGGCGTTGAGAGAAGTGTGGATACCGGCTTTTGCGATGGTGACAGTCTGTTGTTCCATGACTTCGTGGATAGCGACACGATCGACATCGGACATCTTGTCAAACTCATCGATACAGACAACGCCACGATCTGCGAGGACCATGGCACCAGCCTCGAGTCTGCGCTCACCGGTTTCTTTGTCCGAAGTGACTGCAGCAGTCAAACCAACACCGGAAGAACCACGACCGGTAGTGGCAATAGCTAGCGGAGCAGTATTCAGGACGAAGCGCAGAAGTTGAGACTTTGCAGTCGACGGATCACCGACCATGAGGATGTTGATGTCTCCTCTCAAATGTGTTCCATTGTCCAAATTCTTCTCCATACCACCGAGAAGCATGAGCAGGATAGCCTTCTTGATGTAGTCGTGGCCGTAGATACTTGGCGCCAGAGACTGTGAAAGCAGCTCAAAGACCTTGCGCTGTTTTGAGATTCTGTTGATGTTTCTGATATCCGTGTCGGTGATTGTGGCCTGGGCGATGCCGCCGCCAGATTTTGATGAAAGGAGAATGATGTTGTTCGCAAGGACCAGAGTACGGAAAGTCGAGCTTCCAGCGCCTGCGTTGCGGTTTCCAAGAGATCTGTAGATACCGACCAGCTGAATGCGGTCACCAGGCTTCACTTTGTCGACCATGTCGTCGTCCATGATGACATCGACACTTCTCGGTAGTTGACCTGCAGGAGCGCGTTCGGGCATTTCCTGGATCGAGATGGTCTGATGGTCGCGGTACGTGCTGAAGCCGTATTCTGTGACTAGCGGGTTGCCTTCATCGTCCTCGGTGGGGTAGACACTGGAGCTGGCGGCGCCGTTCATTGTCATGGTCTGATCTCTGTATTCGCGGAAGTGGAATGACGTCTTGTTCTCGTTGTAATGCACACTCTTGACGACCTTCGGGCGGACGAGCGAGCATTTTGTGACGATGCCTTCGAGTGACACCATGTGGTTGAGGTGGACGGAGCTCAATGTGCGAGGGTTGGTAGCGAATTCTCCGAAGCTGCCAAAGAAGGCGCAGTAATACATGGTGTCTTCTGCTGTCTCGTGCGGCGGTCTGCCGGGTAATGTGTTGACAATGTTCTTGACGGCGCGGTCGAAGGCTTGTGAAAAGTCAAAGGGCTGGTTGAGGATGCCCTCGGCCATCTCTCTGCTGTGTGCGCGGATTTCGTCCAGGGATACAGGCAGTCGTCGTGATGAGCGGCCAAGCATGACCATGATTTCTGCTCTGTAACTGCGTGCTCGTGGGTCATCTGTTGACACAACATCAGTAACTGTTTGGAGACATTGATGAGCAGCAGCATCATACTTGGGTCGAGAAACTCTTCGGCCGCTCTGATGCGGTCGCGAACGGCCTCATCTCTCAGTTGTAATCCGTCCATGATGTGATGTGTGATTTGTGTCTGATTGGTGGTAGAAGTTGTTTCTGTTGTTTACCCACCCTCGATTTCCTTCTCCACGTCCGAGGGGCTTGTGCGCGTTGATTGTCGTGTCACCGCGTAAAGTGCTCACACTGTCTTGGCAGGGAAGTCAAAGATCAGATTAGATATGAGATGAGATAAGAGATAAGAAAGCGGGAAACGGGCATATCAGGATCGACAAATCACAGGCCACCACGCGCTATGTGATGTCAAAAAGGCTTTTCGGGGATCTTCGTTCCTTCCCCCCAAGCCTGCGCGCCTGCATGTTGCAGCAAAGAGTGACCGCATGCGCGTGCGACAAAAGTCACGCTCACCGCTCGAGTTACTCATCGTGCATGTCGGCCATGCTGCTGTAGACTCTTCTTGCTTCCTACAAGCATGCCGTCGACGCTCATCGTGCATCTGTCGCTTCTTCGCAACTTGCTTTTCTAACGACTTCCTTCTTGCACGCTTGTTACGACTCACGATTTCACGACCCACTCGCGCGTTGCTGCCTGCTTCTTTCGGTCGCTCTATTCGTTTAGTCCGTGAAGGTCACTCGACTACTGTGACTATCGACTGCAGTGCTGCCTTATAGTCCACCAATCGCCTGCCCTGGCCGCGTGTATATATGATACTCGCTATATCCTGAGTTGCTCACCCTGCCCATCTTAAGCTGCTTTTCTTGCTGCAGCAGATCGTCGCTGTCACAAAGTCAAAAGCCGCACCTTGCAGCAGAGCACTACCTATCTATAACGAAGGTGCATCATAATCAAACAGAGACAAGGGGTCTTGACTTACTCCTGTCTTACTTGCATTCCAAGCTGTCTCAGCTTTGCATTTATAACCCTTGATTTCTGCCCGACTTGAGGACTTCATTCACACAATGGCTTCACCTCAGTCAGAGGCCGAGCAGAAGGAAGCCTATCAGTATTGGGGCTACCTCTTCAAGCAAGATAGGACCGGCACTGATATGCTCAAGAATCTACTGCGAGGACTACACAAGACTATAGTGAGTCTTTCGATCAACAATTCCTCTTTCCAACTAACTCCTCCCCAGATAACAACCATCGAAGCGTCCGAGTCACCAGATATAACACCCTCTCAAGTCGCCCACTTCTACCGTGCAGTCAATGGCAATTATGATCCGCTCTTCCTGTCAACGCCTCCCTCGACCATCGCATTCATTTACAAGAACCTCGGCTGCTTGCACAGTCTGCAACCCCTGGCCAACCTCGGAGACCGCTATGCCGACCCTGTAGTGCCTGCTCTCAAGGTCGAAGGATGGATCATGTGGCAGACTGTTCAACTCTTGCTTGGTCCGGATGAACACTCCGAGTTCTTGCGACAAGCAGTACAAAAGTGGGATGTCAAGAACCCGGACACTGGCGAGTCTTTCCCAAAGATCCTTCCTCGGTCATGTTTCCCGCCACATGCAGACACAAGCATGGTGGAATGGTATGAGGGAATGAGCAGCCGTCTGCGTCGTGAGGCAGAAGAGCAAGAGCGCATCCGCGTTCACCCAATTGAGGACCGACCAGACACACCAAACAACTCCAAGCATCACCGCAAGATCAGCAGATACTCTGACAACGCCCTCACCGACGACGAGTCACCCGATCACAAGAACTTTGCAATAGCATACTTCCGCGACCCTCTGTTTAGGACGGTTGACGGTCGACCAAGTGTTGCCAGAAACGGGAGCCGCCGCCGACCTCCTCTCAGTCCTCGTGACTCTTTCGTCCACCGAAGCAAGACTGTTGCTTCCGCCTTCGGCAATGTCATCAAGAATGTTGGCAGTCCACACCTATGGGACGGCCATGCTGCCGCAAAAGAAAAGGACAAGGAAAAGGACAAGGATCACCGCCGTCGCAAGAGCTTGCCCGACAAGCACCACTACCAAGACCTCGACGATGACGAAGACAGACCCCGCCAATACAGTCGTCGAGGCTCCGCTCAAGAAACTCCACCCGAACATCACCATTCTTATCATACCCACCATAACGATACCTCAAGTCGTCGTCCAAGCCCAACGTACCATGACCCAACCTCTCGCCATCGTCGACCTCATGGCCCAACGAGTCCACGAGAGTACTTTCCTCCCGTTGACGATGAAGTCAATATGCATCGTTCGAACTCTGGCACATATCTCAAACCTCGCTCGACGAGTCCACAAAAGTCTGGTTTCATGCCCTCGGTGTCTCCTTTGTTCGCCACGCATATAGCTAGGGAAGGTCACAGGACATCGTCTCGCTCTCGTCCACCTTCAGGTCGTAGTCCTGAGCGACCAGAAGTGCCAAGACAGCCTGGCGATGGCAGTGGAAGTGATGTCGGTAGTAACAGAGGTTCTGCTCGAGGTGCAAGACCTAGAGTCGCGAGGTTCTCGGAGACACCTGCCGCAGGAGTGAGTGGGAGAAAGTATCCCGTCGAATCCGCCTATAGGTGATGATTTCACGCTGACGACGAACGGCGTTTTCTCCTATATTGTTGATCTGTAGTTTCTGGCGTTCTTTTCAGTAGCGAGCTATTGCATTTTGATCTTTTTTGCTTTGTTTGTTCCATGTTTCGCTGCCTGTCTCTTTCTTGGCTTGAACATGGAAACATGTATGCAGGGCCACCCTGTCTCGAATTATGATTGATTCTTTCTCTTGACACGGACGCGCTTGGGTGCCACTTTTGTGCCAGGTAATGAACATGCTACAAGTATGACTTTCAACATGTACGTAGTTTATATATACCTTGTCAGATCTAGCTGATCGGCAAGATGTATCGTTGCAAGTGTCAGATTCGGTGCAAATTTGTGCAAGGTCCACCACGTGCTTTGTGTACGATGCTTGGTCACCGTGCCAGTACTCCGTACACTCACGCGCTCTTCTGTCTCTATATCTTCGTCTGCTCTATGAGTATTATCTGAATATCTTACATGCCGATACAACATCTAAATAGTTATCGCTCGTGTGAACAGTTCAATGTTACGGGAATGCGGAAATGGAAATAAAGCTGAAGCTTTGCCCTGAGGGTGTTCACGGTTGTTTCGCTCGGGCGTCACGGCAGGGGTCTCGTTTCACTCTCGCTTCCAGACTTGCAGCCATAATGAGCGCGGACTCCGAAGATAAGATGATGAAATGTGGCTGTGTTGATGTGTGGTTATGGCTTGTTCGAGCGGTGTGCTGGCGCCGTGAGCACAAGATCTGGACTTTTTTTGGCCAACTCCAAGTCTAGGGCCTTGACATGGCGCAGCAGTGTGGTTTAACAGATGTGAGCGGTGGGATGGTCGGTGGATATCGAAATAGGGGTGGATAGAGTTTGGGATCGAGAGTGGCTGGGTTGGACTGGGAATTGTGGCTTTGCAGGCAGAGCAAGCAAAAGAGAGTCCAGACGATGTGGGGAAATCGGGAGCTCTCGAAACTTGATCCCTGATTCGGGGGTTTGCTTGGAAGCTTGCGTGTACTCGTGCCTTCTGCCAACTTGTGCGGCTAGACGGAGTGATTTGATCTTCTTTTACTTCTTTTCACCTTTTCCTATTCGACCGATAATTGCTATCCCTCGTTGGATTGCTATGAATGATACTGTCATTTCTGGAAACATCTAATCGCGCATTACCCTCACATTGATAGCAATCGCAGCAAACATCCCCTCACCCTGAAGCTTGAGTGGGGATTATCGCAAGCTTGCCGATAGCACGAGCATCAACAAGACACTGTCGACACCATGTTGGACGGCTTACACAATGGCCACTCCAAGGAGGAGCTGAAATCGCAAGGCGCCATTGAAGCTGCCCAAGACCCGCACTCCAAAGTCACAGCTGCAGACGCCGAGCAGAAGATCTTGGAAGAGTCGAAAAAGGGTGGAGCTGCTGCTTTCCAGTTCGACACTGATGCCTCGTCTGCCGAAAAGGCCCGTCAAGTCAAGGCTGTAAGTTTGGACGAGTGTGAAAAGACGTGAAGACAGCGACTGACTATGGTACAGCGACTGCCGCCAGAGCTGCAACACATCCGCAATCACCAGAGCGTCGCACTTGCTTCCGACCAAGACACTTCGCTCAAGCCCGCCTACGACATTCCTACCGCTCCTTTGAGCGCTCCTCTCCCATCACCAGCCAAGTCAAGTGCAGAGTCGGTCAATGGCACCGCCGAGAAAGAGGAGGACTGGGCAAAGGTTGGCTGGGCTCCTCGCTTTGGCCAACTCCCCGACAGCGCCAGCATCGACGGAAGCATGCTGGATCACCAGACCATGCTCGAAGGCAAGCTGGACGACAAGTTCTTCGGCGATTGGTACCACAACACAGGCATCATCATCTTTGCCTGTCTCTCCTCATGGGTAGTCGCCGTCCTCGGTGGAGGCCTCGGCTGGTTGTTCATCGTCATGGCCATCTGCGGAACCTACTACCGCACCTCAATCCGCAGAGTCAGACGCAACTTCCGCGACGACGTCAACCGTGAAATGGCAAAGGCCCGTATCGAGACAGATGTCGAGTCTCTGGAATGGATCAACAGCTTCCTCGTCAAGTTCTGGCCCATCTACGCTCCTGTCATTTGTACCACAATCGTCAGTTCCGTCGACCAGGTCTTGTCCACTTCTACCCCCGCCTTCCTCGACAGCATGCGCATGAAGTTCTTCACCCTCGGTACAAAGCCTCCTCGTCTTGAGCATGTCAAGACCTACCCCAAGGCCGAGGACGATATTGTTCTCATGGACTGGAAATTCAGCTTCACTCCCAATGACACTGCCGACTTGACTGCTCGCCAGGTCAAGAACAAGATCAACCCTAAAATCATTCTTGAGATTCGTCTTGGTAAGGGTATGGTCAGCAAGGGAATGGACATTATCGTTGAAGACATGGCTTTCTCCGGTCTTATGCGTGTCAAGATGAAGCTGCAGATTCCTTTCCCTCACATCGAGAAGGTTGAAATCTGCTTCCTCGAACGTCCTACTATCGACTATGTCTGCAAACCTCTGGGTGGTGATACTTTTGGTTTCGACATCAACTTCATTCCCGGTCTTGAGACATTCATCCAAGAACAAATTCACGCCAATCTTGGTCCCATGATGTACAACCCCAACGTCTTCCCTATCGAGATTGCAAAAATGCTTGCTGGAAACCCTGTTGATCAGGCCATCGGTGTCTTGCAAATCACTTTCCACGGCGCTCAAGGTCTTCGTAACCCTGACAAGTTCTCTGGCACTCCCGACCCATACTGTACTGTTTCCATCAATAACCGCGACGTCCTTGGTAAGACCAAGACTGTTCACGAGAATGCAAACCCTCGCTGGAACGAGACTGTCAATGTCGTCCTCACCAGTCTCAAGGATGCTCTGACCCTGAACGTCTTCGATTACAATGAAATTCGCAAGGACAAGGAGTTGGGTTCTGCTACTTTCGCTCTTGACCAGCTTGAGAATCAGACCGAATTCGAGTCTCAGCATCTTGAAGTCATGGCAAACGGACGCGCTCGTGGTGTTATTCAGGCTGATATTCGTTTCTTCCCTGTTCTTGAGGGTGAGAAACTTCCTGATGGCACTGTTCAGCCTCCTCCGGAAAGTAACACTGGTATCGCCAAATTCACCATTGAAAGCGCAAAGGAGCTTGATGGTAGCAAGAGTATGATCGGTCAACTCAACCCTTACCCCGTTCTCCTTCTCAACGGAAAGGAGATTCACATTGGCAAGAAGCTCAAGAGAACAAACAACCCCATCTTCCCCGACGCCACCAAGGAACTTCTCATCACCGACCGCAAAAAGGCAAAGCTTGGTCTTGTCATCAAAGACGACAGAGATATGGCTGCTGATCCCATCATCGGCACTTATCAACTCAAGCTCGACGATATGCTTGAACTCATGAGCAGAGGTCAAGAATGGTACAATCTTGCTGGTGTCAAGACTGGTCGTGCCAAGATGTTGTTGCAATGGAAGCCTGTTGCTCTCAAGGGTGCTCTTGGTGGTTCTGGAGGTTACGTTACCCCTATCGGTGTTATGCGTCTTCATTTCCAGAACGCCCGCGACTTGCGCAACCTCGAAACTCTCGGCAAGTCTGATCCTTACATCCGCGTCATGCTCTCCGGCGTCATCAAGGCCAGAACAGTCACCTGGAAGAACAACCTCAATCCTGACTTCGATGAGGTTCTGTACATCCCAGTCCACTCAACTCGTGAGAAGCTCAGTCTCGAGGTCATGGATGAGGAGAAAATTGGCAAGGACAGATTGTTGGGTATGATTGAACTTCCTGTCTCGGATTATGCTCAACAAGACGAATCTGGCGAGTACCGCGTCGACGACACCAAGAAGGCTCTTTCTCAAAGTTTGCGTCTCGGAGCGACTGGCTCGCCCAAGGGTATGCTCAACTACACTGCGTCGTTCTTCCCTACTTTGAATGTTGTCGACCCTGAAGACGAGGAGAAGGACGACAAGTCCAACTTGGGAGTTTCGGATCCCACTGTTGAACCTGCTACCCCTACTACTGATGTCGCTCCTGCTACTGGACGTGCTCGTAGTAACACTGCTGGCACTATCGGTTCTCTCAAGTCTAACCCTGCTGCTGCTGAGATGCGTCAACAACTTGCTGCCAATGAAAACAACCAAGATGATGGTCTGCCTATCAAGAAGGAGGTTCCTAAGGTTCGCATTGGAGCGGAAGATCTCGCAAACTACGAATCTGGTCTGCTCGTCTTTAAGATCCTTGATGGCGAGCTTGCTTCTCCTGGATGCCATCTCGAAGTCATCATGGATGATATGCTGTTTGCTTCATACACATCATCCAAGACTCGCTCAAAGAACTACCAGTTCAATGAAACTGGTGACGCCATGGTTCGCGAGCTTGATCTGTCCAGAATTACCCTTCGCCTTGTGGAAGAGGTTGATTCCAAGGGAGATGACGACCACGATAAACACATCAAGGCCAAACTTACTGGACAGACTCTGGAAGTGCTCAAGTCTGCTCTGTACACACCCACCAAGCTTACTCTGAAGGACAACCAAGGTCGTGAGAGCAAAGTCACTGTCAGCTTGAAGTATCTTCCTGTCAAGATGAAGCTTGATCCTTCTGAGAGCATCAACAACCAAGGTAACCTTCGCGTCGACGTCCTCGATGCTGCTGATCTCCCCGCCGCCGATCGCAATGGATACTCTGACCCATACTGCAAATTCACCCTCAACGGCAAAGAGATCTTCAAGTCCAAGACCCAAAAGAAGACTCTTCACCCTGCATGGAACGAATACTTCGAAGTTCCGATCCGTTCGAGAACGGGCGCAAACTTCCAAGTCGACGTCTATGATTGGGATTTCGGCGATAAGGCAGACTTCCTCGGTAAGGCAGCTATCAATCTTGACATTCTCGAGCCCTTCCGTAGACAGGAGGTCACTCTTGGTCTCGATGGCAAGAGTGGAACCATTCGCTTGGGCATGCTCTTTAAGCCAGACTATGTTACCAGATCCCGTCAAGGCTCATCAACATTCCATGGCACTTTCGCCGCTCCTGGAAAGATTGTCGGCGCACCTGTAAAGGGTGTTGGCAAAGGTGCTGTCTTTGTGGGCGGCAATGTCGTCAGAGGTGCTTCGTTCCTTGGCCGCGGCTTCCGTCGCAGAAAGTCGAACGCCGAGCAGAATGATGATGAAGTCATCACTGATGATACACCTATGCCCGGTTCTGGCATCTCCACCGGCGCCGCTTTGACCGAACAACAATCTCCCGAGTACACCGTCAATGTCGAAGCACCTGGCACACCCCACTCCCGCACCAAGAGTTTCGGCAACAACATTACCACTTCCCCCCACGGATCTGCTGAAGCAGGCACGGCTTCTCTATCCGTCCTCTCCGCCTCCGGTTTCCCCGCCGGCACCAAAGTGGAAGTCAAGGTCCTCCACGATGGACCTCAAGGACTCAAAGAAATCATCAAGACCAAACCTCTCAAGACCAAAGGCGAAGATGTTTCTTGGGCCGATCAACGACTCGAGAAAAAGATTTCCTGCACACCCGACTCGGGCTTCAGGATTGTGGTTTCCGATCACCATACCTTTGGCAATGGACAAGAATTGGGAGAGGCGCAATTCTTCATCGATGATCAAGGCAACGGAGGCGAGAAGGAAGTGAAAGTCGGACAAGGTACTGTTGTTGTTAGAAGCAGTTGGCGTCCTAGCACTGTCGGATCGGACTCCGCATCTATGCTTGGATCCATCCGTGGAAGTCCTGGCGGTGCGAATCTGAATGCCGGTGGCAGTATCGGACGCAGAAGTTTCATGGGCAGGAGGGAAAGAAGTGTTACACCTTCTGCTCCCGGTGCTGGTCAACAGCAATCTTAGAAAGAGAAGATGCAAATGCACGGGCATGTTGGTATGGAGGGGGTTAGAGGGTTGAGGAAAGTCAGTGGAGAAGGATTGCGTAAAGCCAGTTTTGGGAGTTTGAGACGGATGAGTGGGACGAGGATTAATGAATTTGGACTGAGGGCGAGAGGCAGGAGTCCGGCTAGTGTTACTGGGGAAGAGGGGATGGCTAGTCTGGATCGTCTTGTGAGTCCTGGTGTTAGTCCTGGTGGAGGTGAGGGTGCGGGTCAGAAGTGAGAAGTAGAGGGAGTGAGAATGGGAGGGAGAGTGCGAGTGGGGAGGGAGTGGGAGTCAGAAGATGAGAAGAGGCGTTCTTGGGTTGCGATTGTTTCCTATTATCTTTTCTTTTCTTTTCTTCTTTGCAACTATGATACCAGAAAGCCTTGCGAAATGCCTATTTATGTTATCTTCCACCCGATCATAAAAGAAAATCCTCTTTGATTGTCGTCTTCTCTTGATGTTGGATATTAGTCGTTTCAATGCACCTAACTAGCCAAGTCTTCAGGTCCGAAGTTATCATTAGGAACGCCCACTATTCCATCGCTTCCTGCTCCTCATAATTGTTCCGCCATCCCACGGCACGCGTTAGTCCGTCGGCTTAGGTCCTCTACGTCTACTGTTAAGTTCGCTAATTAATGTAATAAGGCATAAAGATATGACACATTTTGTATACATTAGATGTATGTGTAAGAATAAGTAAATGAGGTAAGAAACAGAGGAGCCAACCAAGGCTCAACTCATCAGAACAAAAAAGAAGAAATTGGACACCAGACATAAGAAACAAGAAAAAGTTAAGAAGTCGATCAGAAGAAAGAGATGTGGAAGATCAGAACATGTTAGCTCATAGAGTTCAAGCGGCAGGGGCATCAACAAGAGCCAGAGGGTAGCAGTCTTGAACAGGAGCGCCAGTAACAGTGAACTTGACGTTCGGGTTACTGGTCAAGGCGTCCAAGCCATCTTGTCCATTGACAACGAAAAGCTTGCTGACAGCATCGTTGGCGAAATTGCACATGACGATATTGTACAGATTGCCATATGTATCCGCAGCGAAGTAGGCCGATCCGTTATCCTCGACATCTTCCAATGTCATGGTGATGAAGTCAGCGGTTTTGGGAATGCTGTCCTCGTCGCTCAGACGCAGACGGCTGGCACCGTAGACTTTCATTTCATCAGGGTGGAAGTGGAGAATGCGGCCGCTGTCGTCACCGAAGATTGCGTTGTCGTAGTTTCCGAAGAGTGCTCCGTTCGTCTGGATCAGTTGCTCACTGTAAGTTGCGGCGTAAAGGTTTCCGTTGGTGCTGGGTACGACGATCAGAGTCTTTTGGACGTTGATGAGCTGTGTGTAGTTGGCGTCGGTAGGCGCGTCGGGAGTAGACGCCAGTTCGAGTGCCTTTGCAGTGTTCTCAAGGAAGGCGGTGTTATCGGGGTCTTCGGAGTAGTCACCGATCGCATCATCGGCAAGGTCGGCGGCCGTAGCGACATCGTTGTCGAAGTCCTCGACATAGTTGTTTTCATCGTCGAAGACGTAGTTCTCGTCGTCGTCGTCGGTAGCTGAATCATCAACCGAGGTAGTGTTGTCCTGGCGACGAGTTAAGAAGCTACGAGCATGGCGTCTTTGGAGGCTCTCATCGGAAGCACTCTCGTTAGTGTCCGGAGTGGGTGCCTCAGTTGGTGCCGAAGTAGTCTCAACATCGGTCGGCGAGGGAGCCGCGTCGTCCGTAGCCTCAGAAGTTTCAGCACCATCAGTTGTGGTTGGCTCAGGCGAGTCAGTCTCAACTGGTGTGTCTGCACCATCGGTAGTAGTAGGCTCGTCTGTGGCAGTGGGTCCGGACTCGTTACTGGTAGCAGTAGGCTCGGAAGCATCGCTTGTGGCCGAAGATTCATCAGCGGTAGCAGCGCTTGTGGCTCCAGTGGTAGCAACAGCAGTCGAGACCGGGCTCGTGATAGCGGTGCTGGCAGCAGTAGTGAGTGCAGAGCTGGCGTCAGTGGTAGCAGATGTTGCATCAGAAGAGGCCTCGGATGTTGCCTCAGAAGAGATAGCGGAGGAGGCCTTGGACGTTGCTTTTGAGCCGTCAAACTTCTTGCATCCCTGCAAGAGAGGCTTGGAGTCGTAGTGGTGGAGATTGAAGGTCTTGAGGCCAAGGAAATCAAGCTTGACATCGTTCTGAAGATTAGCAAAGTACTCGATACCGTTGTTGCAGGTTTCACTAGCGACTTCAGAGTTTGCCGTGCTTGCGGCGAGAGTGAGGTTGCCGTAGACACTAGGCTCCTCAATCAAGGCCAATACTCTCTTCATGTTGAGAGGGGGAATTTCAATACCAGCATTGATAGCGATGGGTAGGCTCAGAGTGAGTTGGGCACCAACCTTGCCCTTAGCCTCGAATCTTTCCTTGAAGGTAGGCGTGAAGCCAGTCACAGAGGACTTCGTCGAGCTTGATGCATCGAGGAGATTGAGCTTGGCCTCGAAGTTGGGAATGGTCATGACGACACCAACAAGTACTTGACCCTCCGCGCTGACATCAATAGCAGCCTTAGCATCAACGCTCAGGTAAACACCAGCGGTGAAAAGCTTGCCGACAGAGACACCAACTTCAGGAAGAGGCTGGTTGATGATCTTGCTGGACTTCTCGTCCTTGTAAGACGCAGATGCGACCAGACCGAGATGAATACCAGCTTCGATATTGGCGTTGATGCCGGCGTTGAGAGACTGGAGGCCATCCTTTGCGTTCCACTTTGCCTGACCAGCCATGGAGACCTTGCCTTTGACTCCGCAATCGACACAGTATAGATCGATAGCGACATTGCCTTTGTCACCCTTGAAATCCTTCTGCTTGGAGTAGATAGATGCTGCCTTACCCCAAGGTGAGTCGACGGAGGCTTGAGGACCGTAGTTGAATTCTTGAGATCCACCGATAGAGGGGTTGAAGTCGGAAAGGTCTTTGAGAGCGCCACCAGTGAGTTGGTCCAAGCCTGTGCCAACTATAGGCACAGAGCGTACACCTGCGACCAGAATTTTACCGGTACCTGAGGCCACAGTGACCAAAATCTCTCCGCCTGCTTTGATGACGTTGCCGGCTTTTTGAGCTCCTGTCACGATGACGCTGCCAACCTTCTTGATTGCCTTCTTTGGCCAATCATACCAAGCGCGTTTCTGGAGACGAACAATGTCACGACGAGTAAGATCTGCGTTATCGTTCTGAAGATCTTCTGAGCTGAAATCAACGTCCGGAACGAACTCTTCAATACTAGAGGCATAGTTGCCGGAGGTTGTATCAAGGTATCCGATACGGTCATCAAGGCGAGAATCGAAATCCGCATCACCGCAGTCAATTGCGGGCAGGCCGTCAATGACAGATGAGGGAGCAGCTCCGCAGCCAGATCCGTTGAGGGTGGTGTTACCCGTGGAAGTACTGGTTGGCACGGCGCCGCTTCTGGTAGTAGAACCAGCACCTGAGTTGGCACCAGAAGTCGAGGTGGAGGTAGGTTTGGCACCTCCAGCAGAGGTCGAGCTACCACCAATAGCAGGGACACCGCTGCTTACGGGGATATAACTTCCCCAGACAAGGTCTACTTGTTCGAATAGTTGCGCGATATCAAGCTCCGCACTGACAAAGGCCTTGATGGTCAGAGTCTTGTTATCGAAGGTAAGAGAGGCAATCAACCAGAAAGTTCGCTGGTCCTCGGAATCTCCATGACAGCCATCCGTGAATGTAGAGAGTACAAGTCCAGTAGAAACAGTCGACCAGCTGTCGCAAGCCAAGTTGAAGGCTTGTGTACTGGTGAAAGAAACAAGAATGCCCTCTTCAGAACAAGAAGTACCAGAGATGTACGAAGAGTGATCGAGGACGACAGTATCGTGAGTCATGTCAGTGACCACGGAAGCGAAGGAATGTTCAACCTTGGGATCAGCAAGACCATAGTAGAGGTTGGCATTCTTGGAAGGGATCAGGTTGTCCAGGTTGTCAAGAGGGAAGTCCCAATGAACGGCAGGTTGAACGGTGGCGGCAGCATACTGTGGAGTAGTGGAAGACAAGGCGGCTGCGAATGGAGCATGGTTGGCAGTCGAGGAGGAGGTTGGGATACCACAACCAGCAACCGTCTGGGTGACAATTACGGTTTGGAATGCGCCTGAACTTGCAGGAGACTTTGCTTGTGAATCGACGTGGACCACAACAGCAGAAGATGCAACCGACGAGCCGAAAGGTTTACCAGCATAGGAACCGGAGTCAGACCCATGAGCAGGGCTGTTAGAGGCGCCAGAGGAAGAGCCTGACTGTTGTCCGCCAATGGATGCAACAACGACTGCATTGGTACTTGCTGGGTTGTAGATAGTGGCGGTACTCAAGATGGTCTTGGTGCTGGTATAGTTACTGAAGTGGGGGTTGGAAGTGACGTTGGTAAAAGTGGAGTTCATAGGCCCGGCTACCAGAGGAGATGCAGAGACGCTGCTTCCCAGACCCAAGATGAGCCCGGGAATGAGGTATTTGAGTCCTGCCATGGCTTCAGGTCACCAAGACTTAGGAGTAAAGAACGGACGTCCCAAAGATGGAACAAGAAAGGAGTTTGGTTGTCGAGGTTGGTTCGCTGGATGATCATCTCAATGGCATGCAGAGGTGCCTCTTTGATATACATGCTGAGCAGAAGCCAGGAGCATTGTTGCAATCTCCTCTCAGCCATCTTGTGTGTCGACGTTGTGATACCAATTTCGCTTTGTCTTCTCCAAAAGCTCATGTTCTACTGGAGTTGAGTAATGTCAAACCAAGCAACCAAAGTGATCACGCTATGTGTGAAGTCGACGTTGAGCTGAGTGCTGAGTGTTCATTTCAAACCCTTGGCTATTCTTTGAGTTCAACTCTATATGGCTTTGACCTGGAGACGGAATGGGAGAAAGATCATAGTATTGCCAAGATAAGTTGCCCAAAGTGTAGCTAAAGTCATAGCAGAGGCTTAACGTGAGCGGCTCGCCTGTGTCGGGTGTCGAAAATCACACTTGGCAGGGTGATTTGACTTGTGATGGTGGAGAGTCTTGACTGTTTACAAGATGTGGCTGGAGTTGATAAGTTCATACCATCTAGACGAGCGCCACGAATGTTTGTTTAAGCCGGTGAAGGGAAGTGGCTTTCGATGAGTACACAGCCATCATTCGACTATGCGTACGATCAACCATCGTCGGGCCTCTAGTATGCAGTCGATAGTAAGACACTTTCCTGTAAGCAACCAGCTAAGGTTCTAAAGAAGCGGCAGTAAATTTAGCACTCAGCTAAAGACTTCAAAGAAGCGAGTGGACACTGCCATGGGGGAGGCGTTCTCAGACTGCCGAATCTCACCGGGAACCCCGAGGCATCGGGTCTGGCCAACGGTCGCTTCAGGACTCAGCTGAAGGCCGGTATTTTCTTTGTTACAAAGGCGCTGTTGTAGGGATGTTGTTGTAAAGGGGTTCTCGTATCTCGAATCTGACTGGTAAACCTTGTCTGTCAGCAAAGGAAGGTTGATCACCGGACAGTTGGAGAGTTTCGGGTATACCGCGTCCGTGCATAGACCCTCGTCCCTTCTCAGAATATGCATTAGAAGTTTGTCACGCACTTGCAGCAGTGCACAAAGTGAATTGACTTGGAACAGCGTCGACAGGAGATGCCGCTGTTGATGCCGCTGTGATTGCATAAAACGTGAGGCTCTCACCGAAAGCCACGTGCCTGGGGCAGATTCTGTGCATTCGACCACAAGGTAAATTCGAGCTGGAGAGGACGCGCAGAGCAAGACCGGCAATCACCATACGTAATATCAAAGAGCTTTGATGTTGAGTACACTCTTGGAACGCATATCCTTGAGGTTCTCAATCATAAGGCAGTGCCTTGCTATAGATAACAATGTAGATACCTCGTCGTCTGGCTCCACCTGTTGCTGGAGGACAACGGCTTAGATGTTGAAAAGTCGTGATTTGTGATCATGCCACTCGCCCTCCGAAACCCTTCTTGCTGCATACGGAGAGGCATCAACTGACCTCGAAATCATCAACCAGATGTCGCTGAGCTCAACCGCAGAAGTGCCTTGGTGACACGGATGAGGGCCGAAGTGGAAGAAAGTTCCCCGCAATACGTCATAATCCTCGACCTTGACACTTCTTGTTCCACCACCATTGCAAGTTCACCATTTTACGCACAACACCTTCAACTTTTGAGCTCTACACTCCCAACCACACAAGCAAACATGTCTCAAAACCTCATGGACACCTCTCCTGGCGGCGACACCAACATGGGAACCTCGCAGTACACCAGCATCCACACCGTCACAAAGCCTCACAAGAAGTCTGGCGGACAGTTTGGCAGTATGTCTCCTCTTCCTCAGTCTCTCCCGATAAATGGAACTAAAATTGGCACCCGCAGATCCCGAAACCTCAGTTGACTCAGTCCCCGAAGTCGAAGCGGCCAAGAACGCAGAAGCAGGCGAAAAGACAGCAGAGAAGATCCGCTACGGTCAATCATTGAGCGAGAACGGCATGGGCGGACAGACTACCGGCAGTGGTCAAGCAAACAGCGGTGATGCAGGATCAAAAGCACAAGAGGAGACTGAGGATGCTGTGAGCGAGAGGCAAAAGAGTGGTTACGGCGGTGACAAGGACATGGATAGGGAGATTGGCGCATAAGAAAATGGTTGGACGATATACCAATTGCATGATATCATGATACGAAAATACGCTTATCACATGTGTTGGACTGCACAGATGGCAGATGCTCAACGTGAAATTGTCAGAGTGCAATGCTGGCTGCCAGTAAGACGAGTGGCGGCCGTTTTGAGCACTGCAAGAACACCGATGATTTTCGGGACCACTTATTACAGGAAATCATGGAGATTGGATGGCGATAGACCAGTAGTCAAGAACGGAAAACATGTGGCATGGTTGGACAAGGAAAATGTAACGGCATGCAAAGAGCTCTCCCCACACGGATCACTCCACAGACCATCTCTTGGAAGGGGCGGCTCTTCAATTCTTCACGTCCCAACATACTCGTAGCATCAACAAAGAGAAAGACAGACATAGAAGACGAGTATGCATATATCACGCATGCAAGTCGCACACATACAATGATCTCGGGGCTTTCCAGGCTAGTAGGCCTAACATTTCTCGTCTGCCTCGGACTTCCTTTCGCCCTGTTCGCTCTCTTCACGACGTCTCTTGCACTGGGAACTCTCCTTTTCCGACTTCTCTTTGTCTACTTTGACCTCTTCATCGCCATCTTGAACAGCGCAATAGTTCGCTCATCACCGCCCACACCTCTACCTTCTCCGAGCGCCAAACCCGCACGCCGCAAGAAGCACACGACACCACCCACACCATCTGCAGCGCTTCGCAAATCACCTTCTTTCGCAAGCCTGGTCGGCAGCGGATCAGACAGAGACTTTGAAGGCGTAGGAGGTTGGAGATTTCCCGAGAGTGCAGACGAAGAAGCTGTCTGGATGAACATGAACCGATACCTCGAATTACCTGCTTCACCGGCCGTCGCGAGGAAGCATAGGAGGACGGGAACTGGCAACGGAACACAAAGCCCTCTAGTCGCGAGAGGAATGACCAGGACTTCTGGCAGTGCAAGTCCAGAGGGTTACTTCAGCATCAGAGTTGAGAGTAGAGAAGGGCTAGGATTGAGTTCTAGAAGCGACGGTTGAGCTTGGAGAAGAGCACAAGGGACGCCGCTCAGACGAGGCATGGTCATGAGTTTATGAATTATGGGATCACGATTACTACACCTGTTGAAAAATGTGAATACAAACTGTATCTACCATGGAAGCATTTCAACAAGAACGAAGACCTGAGAGTGACAATTGATCAATGTGCTTGTCAGGGCAACAGAAAAGTTGGCTACGACTGACGTGGTGATGGAAAGAGCGACCCCACACGAGCATGAGACAGCAGGAGCTCTGGGCACGGGCGCGCGATTTGGCCGGGCAGGCTGGCAATCCCAACTGTAATTTGCATATCACCCCGACTCTTATCCTTCCACACAACAACTCACTCCTGTCAGCCGTCACCTCCTCCTCTCGAGTCCGCATATCCTCGATCGAAGCTTTTCCGCACTCTTCGCATTCACGCGCCCTGTCAAATCCGACCCTCTACACCACACCCGACGCGTCTCACCACCCTCACTCGCAATCATGTCCGGAGAAGCCTGGCTATACCTGATAGCCGTCCTCATCAATGCCGTCAACCTCTTCCTCCAAGTCTTCTTCACCATCATGTACAGCGATCTGGAATGGTTTGTCTCCCACTCTTCTCACCGCCTTGCTGTACCAAATGCTGACACGCTCCTCCCACAGCGACTACATCAACCCTATCGACCTCTGCAACCGCCTCAACACCTACATCGTCCCCGAAGCTGCTGTCCACGCTTTCCTCACCATTCTCTTCCTCGTGAACGGTTACTGGATCGCCTTGATCCTCAACTTGCCGCTCCTTGCCTGGAACGCAAAGAAGTCAGTCCCGGTTTTAAACAGTCTTCATCTCCAAAACAGCTGCTAACGCGATACAGGATCTTCGAAAACCAACATCTCCTGGACGCGACTGAGATTTTCAGAAAGCTCAACGTTCATAAGAAGGTATGTTTCTTTGCGCCGCCTACTTTCTCACATTGCACGAAGCTAATTCAAGCTTCAGGAATCTTTCATCAAGCTCGGCTTCCACCTGGTCATGTTCTTCTTCTACCTCTACAGCATGATCGTCGCCCTTATCCGCGACGAGTCGCACTAAACTCCTGTTACCATACCACGCCGATAAACAACCATCCAACCTCAATTTCGCTGCCGCTACGACTGCGACATGCCGTCCCTCGCTTCTCCAGCCGCAGGCGCGCACGATTGAGCTCCCTGGCTGGCTGGTGCAAGATGAAGAAAAGATATGTTCATGTCATGAAAATAGCGCACATATGGGTCGCTTTCCTTTTTACAATTCACGGTGATGAAGTATGAGTTGAAGAGATTGGAGACCAAGGATGATGATCTTCCTTTGCCCTTTCGCTTTTTTCCTCTGCCAGAGGTACTGCTGGAGAGGGGTACGACTGCTGCTGACCCAGAGACAGCTTGGGCTTTTTCTTACTATCCGGTGGCGCTGTTCTTGCCTTGTTACGCATGATGCAAAGATACCTCCGACACGACCATATAGACCAAATGATCACTTGCGTTCCTTACGAGCTGTTTTCTCAACCTATACACGACAATCTGTCTTTAATCGGGACCACGTTTTGTCTGAAGGAGAACATAGTCGCGTGACCTTCGAGGGTTACGCGGATGCCTCAACTCGACACATCTCTTCGCTGAACAGAGCACTCCGGGGCTTGGTACAATGAAAACTCAAGCAAAAGTTCCTCTCAACGTGGCTTGATGCCTATCACCATGTATTTCTGTTCTCTGCTTGCCTCAGGCTCTCATCATGTGCTTGAAGTCGGGCCGACGGGCCAAGTCTCGTGTAGTGGCTCGTCTAACCTCATCTCTTGCTCTGCTTCCTTCTTTTTCCTCTTATCCGTATTCTTGTATATATACGATAAGCATACTAACCCATCATTGCTCCTGTTTTGTGGTCTTGGTCTCGTCCGATGTGTCCTGGGGTGGCCAGACTCTAGGCCAAACGGATGCCTTCATGTACGGCGAGTCTTTCTCATACCAACAGTAATCCGACGCCAGATAGCCAGCGCAGAAAAGCAGCAAGAGTCTCGACGGCTTTTCTAGGCTATGTTCGATCAGAAGGCTGTTGTCATGATTATGCCGTAGCTGGGGTGACTTGCTTTCATGATGTCCTACGTCGCGTTTCTAGGATTAGCGATGCTGGATTTGAAGGTATCGTCGGTGCGATTGGACTAACGAGTTTAAAGCGAGTTGATGTAAGAAAGGCCTTCAACGGAGAGAGGAGGTGATGTGAGATCGTACACGGAAAGCGTAGGTGATATAGCGACGCCAAGGACACC